>Ga0209737_10000295_pt1 | contig 43606 bp, 35 predicted proteins | sample TergutCu122P3_FD_187284 | JGI IMG/M metagenome (GOLD analysis project Ga0209737, IMG submission 187284) | Cubitermes ugandensis P3 segment gut microbial communities from Kakamega Forest, Kenya - Cu122 P3 (SPAdes) (version 2) | ecosystem: Host-associated > Arthropoda: Insects > Digestive system...
GACTTATTCCTTCAGCGCCGCCAACTGTACAAATGCGCCCTCCAGCTATACGTGGACCGTCAACGGGGTGACGCAGGCCAGCAGAACCAACACCTTGAGTTATTCCTTCCCGGCCAACACCACCACTGCGGCTCGCTCCTTCACCCTCACGCTGACGGCCACCAACGGCGCCAGGACGGGTGACTTGACGCAGCTGACGCTCAGCCAGCCTGGCCTGAGCACGGGGAGTACACCTCTGTGTGCCTTCACTTCGTCGGTTGCAAGCATTCCCGGCGGTGGCGGGACGTATACCTATTATGTGGCTTGCACGGGTTCTCCCACAAGCTATGCGTGGACGGTGAACGGACAAAGGCTGTCCACCGCGGACAACGCCCTGCGCTATAGCTTCCCGGCCAACAACACTTCCGCGGCCCGCTCGTTTATTGTCACTATCGTTGCGAGCAATGGCGCCGGGGCGGGAAATACGGCGCAGATGACGGTCAACCAGCCTAGGCTTTAGGCTGGTTTCACTTGGGCGAGTGAAGCGAGCCCACTCGCGACAACCACTTCAAGGCAAAAGCGGCCTTTGCTCCCCGCCGACGCCCCGAAGGAGGGGGAGAAAGCCGTCCCTCCACTCCCAGGCCCCCGTGGGGGAGAAGTCCCACTTCATGGTGTTCCTCCAGAAGGCCTCCGTGTTCAGTTCAGCGGTGGGAGTGCTGATGCCGTCCTTTTTGTCATGGGAGGCAGTGGCTGGCGTGGGCACATAGGGGGTGCCGCTGTTGTGCTTAAGCACCATGTCTTCGCGGGCGTGGTTGTCTGACAGAGGACCATCGTTGATTCCTGCCACGCGTCCAACGTTGGCACCAGCGGCCAGGACGCTTGGATTCAAGGCAAGGCTGTTTTGTATTGTGCCGCTCTCTCTCCAGCCATTCAGGCCCACCAGGCCGCCGACAATGTTGCCAGTGCTCGTGACGTTGCCTGTGGCATAGCTGTTGTGCACTTCGCCTTCATTCAAACTCACTAGGCCGCCGACCACGTTCGCGCCTTCAACGCTGCCTGTGGCATAGCTGTTGTGCACTTGGCCATAGTTTTCTCCGGCCAGGCCGCCAACCCTGTGCTCGCCATGGACGCTGCCTGTGGCATAGCTGTTGTGCACTTCGCCATCGCTAAACCCCACCAGGCCGCCGACATAGACGCCGCCTTCAACCTCGCCTGTGGCATAGCTGTTGTGCACTGTGCCGGAGTTTATTCCCACCAGGCCGCCGACAGTGCCCTTGGCTGTGACGCTGCCTGTGACATGGCTGTTGTGCACTTCGCCATCGTTCCAGCCCACCAGGCCGCCGACATCAGATACGCCGGTGACGCTAAGGCCTGTCAGACCAAGGTTTTTTATTTGGGCGCCGGGGCCTGTCGCGCCAAACATTCCTTGAAAGCTGGCCTCAGGGGCGTGAATGACAAGGCCCGAGAGGCTGTGGCCGCCACCGTCGAAGCTGCCAGTGAAAGAATAATGCGGGGGCATCTCTGTCCATATGCCGATGGCTGTCCAGTTGCTTTTTTTGGCCTCGGGCGGTGCCAAATGCACATGTTCTGTCAGGCGGTAGTGGCGTTTGAGGCCATCGGGCGTGTTGGCATAGGTGTTGAAAGCCTCTATGTTGCCTTGGTGCACCGGAATGGGGCGGGTTTTTTCCAAACCATCGGCAATGTCCACGCGGAAGGTGAGGGGGCCTCCAACATATTCATGGCCCTTGGGGATGTTTTCCAGGAAAAGGCCAAGCTCCACCGGAGCGCCGTCAAAGGCTTTTTGAAAGTCATATTCGACAATGAAGCGAAAAACCTGGCCATGCTCTGTGTGGACGGGCACAACGGACACCACAGAAAGCCCTTCCACATGCACAGGGCTTATGCTCATTTTTGTGTTGGTTGCCTTGGCTTCGTCTTGAAACCCGGCAACCGTGACGGTGAAGGTGGCCGAGCGTCCGCCCGGCATCGGCGTGAGTGTTGCCTCGCTGTGGCTTGGCTTCAGCTCAAGCACATGGGGCGTTTCAAGCTCCTGAGTCTTTTTAGGACAAGCGCTCAGCAACATGCCCCAACTCAACAGGCACAACAGCAGGCCAAAACGCCCCAGGGTGAGGTTTTTTTCAGCGCGTGTTGTGTTTGTTTCCACCGGTGGTGCTTGCTTGGGTTGTGCCCTCGTCTCCGCCCTGTGTTCCTTCTTTGCTTCTGCCCTTGGCTCTGTCCTGTGCTGCAACATTTTGCGCCCTTTCTTTTCCGGCCTTTCTAGACTTCTTGGCACATTTTAGCACATGCACCCAGGTTTGGGGGTGGAAAAACTCGGTGAAATCAGCCGGCTGAGCAGCTCAAGCACCTGAGGGTACGTAGAAATTAAGGTGTTGAACTCATTGGCGGGAAGCTTCAAAAAAGCGCTTCGCTCCACAGCCGCAACACTGGCGGTGGGCCGCATGAATCTGAACGGAAACTGTGTGTCTCGCCAGGCTCACTTCAACCTCAAACCGGTCTAGGAGCCATGAGCGAGTGGCTTCTTTGGAGCCGCGCTCTCTTTGGGAGCTCCTGTTTCGTGAGGTGGACATGGCGCAGCCTTTGCGCATATCCGTCACGGATGAGTTCAACAATACCCTGTCACTTTGCCTGCAAAAGGACGAGCACCTTTCTGTGGCCAAGCTGCCTGACGACACAAGCCACCTGCTCCATTCCTCTCAGGCAAGCTATGCGCTGGCGGTGTCCTATACCTATAACGAGAGTGAGGCGAGGGGCCGCTTTGTTGTGACGCAAAGTGGGGTGGAGCTTCGCTGGGAGGAGCTCCCCTTTCTGCCGCACCTCTTTCCGGTAACGGTTTATATGGACCCCTCCGTACATTTTTCGTCGCAGATGGTGGTGGACTGGTTCGGCAAAATGGAGGTGGAAGGCAAGAAGGCGCAGCTGGTGGATACCTTGCGTCTTTTGGACAATGAAATAGAAGACTTGTTTACGGCAACCGTGCAGGGCAGGGGAGTCATTTATGTACGGCGCAACTTTGGCCGCTCCTTGCCCCTCAACGCCATGGGCAGCGGTATGAGCAAACTGCTGGGCTATGTGTTGGCCATGACAGCAGAGCCGGGGTGCTTTTTGCTGGTAGACGAAATTGAAACCGGCCTGCACTACCGCTTTTATCCAAAGCTGTGGGAGTTGGTGGCGGAAGTTGCCCGAAAAACCGGTTGCCAAGTGCTTGCCACCACGCACAGTGACGAGTGCATACGCGCGGCCGTCGAAGGCGTGTCCAGAGTAGACGCGTCCTTGTTGAGTTATATAAGGCTGGAGAGAGAGGGCGAGGCCATTGTGCCCTACCGCTTTGCGAGTGAAGAGCTTGCCTATGCACTGGAGCGGGAAATGGAGCTTCGGTAAATGCGGGAGACGGGCAGAAATAAAATCCAACTCCACCCGGAAACCCCACACCTGGTGCTTTGTGAAGGCGCGGACGCCTACTTTTTCCTTCTCTGGTTTTTGGACTTTCTCAAGAAGGACACGCCTGCCTTCGGCGCCTTCCGCGTCTATAATGTTGGCGGCATTTCTGAAATAAAACCCTATTTGCAAAGCCTCAGCCGCCTGGAGGGCTTTAAAAAAACAGTCCGCTCCCTCTGCATCCTCAGGGACGCGGAAAGCAACGCGGCCAGCGCCTGCCAATCCATCCAAACCGCTTTGCGGGAGGCGGGCTTTGCCGCCCCCGAGAAGCCCTGTTGTCGAATGACGGACAGCCGCGCCGTCTACCCGCACATTGCCACCGGGTTTGTCCTCTTTCCCAGTTGCAGCGCCACCTTGCAAAATGGAACCTTGGAGGACTTATGCTTGCGCCTGCTTGCCCAGGAAAATGCGAAAACCGTTTTGTCCAGCGTGGAGGCAGCGCTTGCGCCCTATGCAAAACAGCTGCCGAGGTTGCACAAAAACCGCCTGCACACCTATTTCTCCATGACGGACGCCTTTGTTTCTCTGAAACTCGGCGAAGCAGCCAAGGGAGGGGCTTTTGCTTATGCGCTCCCGGAGATGGAGGCCTTGAGGGCTTTTCTTTTGCGGATTTTGGACGACGATCTGCAACAAGATTTTTGAGATTGGCAGGATTTTTGGCAGTGCTTCATTGTCTTGAACTAGGATTTGCAGCAAGATTTTCAGGATGGGCAGGATGAGGCACTGCCCAAAAATCCTGCCCATCTTGTAGATCTTACGAAAATCCTGGTTCAAGAAACAAAGCAGTGCTCAACCCCCCTCTGCTACCCGGCAGCAAACAAGAATTTGCCCCAAAAGGGCCTGTGCTACCCGGCAGCAAACGAGAATTTGCCCCCAAGGGCCTGTGCTACCCAGTAGCAAACAAGCATTTGGCAGCAGGCTTGCTACCGCTTCGTTGGATTTAGCCCAACTCTAGAGCGTCCCATGCCGCTTGCGGTAGGTTTCAAGAAAGCGTGCAATGCGGCCGATGGCTTCGCGCAAGTCCTTCTCATAGGGCAAAAAAGCCAACCGGAAATGATCTGTCCGCGGCCAGTGGAAGCCTGTGCCTTGCACCAGCAACACCCGCTCGGTTTCGAGCAACTCAGCGATGAAGGCTTGGTCATTCGCAATGGGGTAGAGCTGAGGATCCAACTTGGGGAACATATAAAGCGTGGACATGGGTTTGACGCAAGAAACCCCCGGAATGGCTGTAAGCAACTCCCAGGCCAAGTCCCTCTGCTGACGCAACCTGCCGCCTTCGCCTATTAACTCGTTAATACTTTGGTAGCCGCCCAGCGCCGTCTGAATGGCATATTGGCCAGGTACATTCGCACACAGGCGCATGGAGGCCAGCATGTTGAGCCCCTCAATATAGTCCTGGGCATGCCGCTTGTCCCCGCATACCACCATCCACCCGACGCGGTAGCCGCAGGCGCGATAGTTTTTCGACAAACCATTGAAGATGAGGGTGAGCACCTCCCCGGAGAGGGCCGCGAGGGAAGTGTGGGTGGTGCCCTCATAAAGCATTTTGTCATAAACCTCGTCGGAGCAGAGGATGAGGTTGTGCTCACGCGCAAGGGAAACCATTTCCCGCAACAGTGCTTCCGGGTAAACCGCCCCGGTGGGGTTGTTGGGGTTGATGATAACGAGGGCGCGGGTGTTAGGGCTTATTTTGCGGCGAATGTCCTCCAAGTCCGGCAGCCAGCCGGCCTCCTCGTCGCATAAATAGTGCACAGGACACCCTCCGGAGAGGGACACCGCCGCCGTCCAGAGGGGGTAGTCCGGCGCGGGAATGAGCACCTCATCCCCCGTGTTGAGGAGCGCATTCATCGACATGTCAATGAGCTCCGAAACACCGTTGCCGATGTAAATGTCCTCAACGTCGACGCCCTTAATGTTTTTTTCCTGCGTATAGTGCATGACGGCCTTGCGCGCAGCGAAAATGCCCTTCGAGTCCGAGTAGCCCGCCGAGTGCGGCAAATGGCGGATGATGTCCCGCTGAATTTCCTCGGGGGCCTCAAACCCAAAAGGCGCAAGGTTGCCGATGTTGAGTTTAATAATGCGGTGCCCTTCGTCCTCCAGTTGCCGAGCGCGGGTTAACACCGGGCCGCGAATGTCATAACAAACGTCGGCCAGTTTGGCAGACTTTAAAAGCGTCGGCACCCCCTCACTTCCCGCGGCCGTACACACCGCACACTCGGGTGAAACCTCTGCCTCCGTTTTCGCCTGCCTTGCTTTTTTCATTCGGGCTCTCCTGTAACACCTATCAATGCACAGCTTTTGAATGGCCTCAAGTTTTGAATGGATACGGCAGCCACTCCAAGCCTGTCCAAGCCTTCCGCAAGCCAGGCGCAAGAGGGGTGGACATTTCTGTCAACACCCCCCCATGGGGTGCAGGAGAATGTCGCACAAAATGATACAACTGGTTGAGTTTGAAACGAGGGTGGGTTGGATGGCTGAACGCCTCATGTTTCCAGGGAGATAGAAGGTGAGTCCTTTGCGTTGGCACCTAAGAAGAAGTGTCCTGTTTTTGTTGCTGTGTGCCATGACACCGAGTCTCTCTCCGACAGCGCAGGCCCAGGCCGTTGAGCCCCAGGAATATGTGCTTATGCTCAGCGCCCAGGTGAGCCCGTCGCCTGCCAAAATTCGCTTGGAGTGGCCCAGAAAACCGACAGCGGCAAGCAGCTACACCGTCCACCGCAAAAGCAAGGAGGCCTCCTCCTGGGGGACGCCTCTGGCCACGCTTAATGGCAGCGCGACTTTTTATGAGGACACCGGTGTTGTTGTCGGCCAGGCCTATGAATATAGAGTCGCCAGTGGAAACTATACGGGGTACCTTTTGGCCGGAATTCAAGTGCCGGCGGTGGAGTTTCGCGGCAAGCTTGTTTTGTTGGTGGAGGCGGAGCAAGCGGCGGCGCTGAGTGTAGAGCTTGAAAGCTTCCAGAAGAGCCTTGTGGGTGACGGCTGGACGGTGGTGCGCCATGAGGTGTCGAGGAATGCAACACCGCAGTCGGCGCAGGCGTTGGTGCGCGCGGAATACAACGCGGAGCCAAACCATGTCAAAGCCGTCTTTTTGTTGGGGCATATACCCGTTTTAAAGTCAGGCAACATTGCGCCGGACGCGCATGCAGACCACCGAGGCCCATGGCCGGCGGATGCGTATTATGGGACGATGGATGCATCCTGGCAGAATTCCCCTTCCTCCATTCCCGGGCATGTGCACTTGCAGGTAGGGCGCGTGGATTTTGACAAAATGCCCGCTTTTCAAAAGAATGCGACGGAGCTTTTGCGGCAATATTTGAATAAAAACCATAAGTACCGCCTTGGGCACCTGGTGACAACGAAAGACGCTTTGGTTTCCGACGGGTTTGGGCGTACGCACGCGGACAGGGCCGCCGTTTTTAACGCCCATAGGCTTTTTCCGGCATTGTGGGGAAGCAGTGCGCGCGTAGACGAGGGGGCCTGGGCGCCGTTGTTGTCTCAAAACAGCTATACATGGGGGCACATCAACGGAGGAGGCAGTTATACCTCATGCGCCGCCGTGGGCGGCAGCTTGACGACGGGGTATATGGCTTCCGCGCAGAATTTCGGCATTGTGTTTGCTCAAACGTTTGGCAGCTATTTTGGGGATTGGGACACCCCCAACAATTTAATGCGCGCCTTTCTCGCCACGCCGGACTATGGCCTTGCCAGCATGTGGACGGGGAGGCCGCATTGGTTTTTCCACCCCATGGCTTTGGGGGAAACCCTTGGCTACAGCGCTCGGCTGACGCAAAACAACAGGACAGGTGGGTTATATGCCCCGGTGGGGACCACCGGCGTGGGCCAAATCCACATTGCGTTGATGGGGGACCCCAGCCTGAGGATGTTTCCGGTGCTTCCGGCGACACAGCTGCGGGCCCAAAGCATTTCAGGCGAGACACGCCTGCAGTGGACGGCCTCCGCAGACACTGCGGTGAGCGACTATTATGTGTATGGCGCACCCACCCCGGAGGGGCCCTATGTGCGGCTTGGCATTGCCAAAACAACCCAGTGGACGCATACAAACCCTGGCAACACCAAGCACTATATGGTGCGTGCCTCCAAGCTGACTTCAACAGGCAGCGGCAGTTTTTATAATTTGAGCCAAGGCACCATGGCCATGGTGGAAACCCTTGTGGAGGTGGACAGCGCCGCCATTGGCGTTGGCGCGCCCGCAACAGGTGCCAGGCCCAACGCGACGGTGAGCAGCTGCGGCCCACATTTTGGGTGCAGCGCTGTTACATGGACGCCGGACAATGAGCGGTTTCAAGGCAACACGCGCTATAGTGCCACCGTCACCCTGACGGCGCAGAAGGGTTATGTATTTAGCGCAGGTTTGACAGCAAGCATGAATGGGCAGGCCGCAACGGTGAGCAACCACCATGGCACTCAAGTGACGCTGTCCTATGCGTTTGCAGCCACCTCTGCCGCCATGGCAAACCATATGTCCCTTCTCACCCAGCCGACAAAGCTGGGCTATGAGGAGGGCGAGGCCCTGGAGTTGTCCGGCCTGGTGGTGAGGCTAAGCTTCAACGACGGCACCACGGCAAGTGTGCCGTTTGCCGAGTTTTTGGCGCACGACATGAGGGCAGAGCCCCCGGAAGGCACGGTGCTGCGCGTGCTGCCCCACCACGGCATGGGGGTGAGGGTGAGCCATGGCGGCCTTCCCCTGCACGCAACAACCCACCCGTTGACGGTAACGCCCCTGCCACCGGGGGAGCCGCCGCCGCCAGAGGAAGCACCCTTTCCGCCGGAGGAGCCGCCGTTTCCACCGGAGGAGGCACCCAGTGTATGGGAGGAGCCGCCACTGGGGATGCTCAAAGGTGTCGGCTGCAACAGCACGGGAAGTCCCTTCGGCGTTGTTGCGCTGCTTGTCCTCGCGGCTTTTATCGGCCTAAGGCTGTCACACAGGCTGTTTCGCTAAATTGCATACTTTTCATACCAGCCCAGGGGAGGGGGCCTTCACAGGGTACGAAGCTTCAGGCTAACATATGTGTTGATGTAGCCAAACAATTCACGTTGGAATGCTCAGGGGCCGGAAATTCCATCGGGGGTGCTGCGCATGTTTTGGAAAAAGCATTGGTTTGTTTTGTTGTTGTGCGCTGTTGGGCTTTGGACTTGTTCCTTGGGCCAGGTGGATTCAACGCCTCCGGATACAAATCCGCCTCCTAAGGACGAGCCACCGAAAGATCCGCCTCCTGATCCTCCTAAGCGCGAGCCAGATGAGAAAAGAGAAAACCCGCCAGGTTGGGGCCTGGACAATGAGGATGTGATCGGCGAGGGGGTTATTGTAGACGATGACGGAAACCTCACCCTCCCCCGAAGGGCGAATCACTATGAGTATATGTGGTTGCCGGACTTTGCCAATGGCACCGTCTCCAAGTTTCACCTGGACGAGGGAAGAGAGTTGGCGCGCTATCATTCGGTGAGTCCCATTTCTTGCGAGGCAGGGGAGAGGCCAAAACAAGGAGAAGGCTGTACAGGCCAATCCGGTGCCGTTGTGGGGACCAACTACCAACCCAGCCGTGCAGCCGTTGACGTCGAAGGCAACCTCTGGGTCGCCAACCAGGGTGGGGGATACCCCATGCTGAGCCTTGTGACGAAGATAGCAGCCACCTTGGAGGGCTGTGTGGACAGAGACAAAGACGGCAAAATCCGAACCAACCAGGTGGTTGAAAACCCCGACAGCACGCTTTCGGTGACTTTGGAAAGGGATGACGAATGTGTCTTGTTTTCAACACCCATGTGCACAGGCTGGGTGGCGATGCTGGCCATTTCCAAGGGGAAAGAAGGCAGTGCAGGCGATGTGTGGGTAGGGTGCTCTGAGCAGACGCTTTATAAGTTGGATTCAAGCAATGGGCGCATTCAACTGGGCCCCATTCCGCTGGGGATGAGGGTGGGTGCCGAGGCCGTGGTGGACAGCAAGCAGATGTTGTGGTTGACGAATGGCTACACCTACGGAAGCCAAACCAGCACTGCCTTCCAAGGGATAGACACCACTGTCCCCTATGAGGCCCTCACCGAGGATGGAGTTCGTTTTGATTGGAGCAAAATAGTCCTCAGCTGGAATGCAGCAGAAAACAAGCCTGTGCCGATAGTGAAGGAACCCCGTTGTCATGCTTTTGGCATTGCGGCAGACTCTGAGGGCCGCGTGTGGTTTACAGGAGGGGGGAATGCGAATGTCTTTGCGTGTTTCTACGATCGCCATGCGCCAGAAGGCAACAGGTGGGGGCACTGTGAGTTGCCTTCCAGCCAATACTTCAACCCTCGAGGCATTGCGTTTGACATTGAGGGCAATATTTATATGTCCGGTCATCAAGGCATGGCCAATAGCAGCACGCTATTGACGCGCTTTCGTTGGAACAAAGACAAAGAAGACACGGGCAAAGGCAAGTGTGAGTTTCATCCGATCAGAGGCGCTGAGCAGGTGGTTTTGGGCAACGCTCAATGTCCAGATACAGGCGGCATTGGCTTTGACTCCGAAGGAAACCCGTGGACGACAGGCTACCCGGTGATGCGTTTGAATTTGGAAACAGGGCAGACTGCCCCCGTCAAGCGTGCGCCTCCCACGGATGCGCCTAGAGATTTAGGCCGCCTTCACTATTTCTCTTTGTCGGACTTTACCGGTTATCAAATCCGCAACTTCATCGCCCCCAGCGGTACCTACCAACAAACCCTCCACGGCTGCGCTGACAACTCTGACAAGACTTCCTGGAAGTCCATCTCCTGGGAGGCCACCGTTCCCCCCGGTGCCAGAGTTCAAGTGTATGTGCAGGTTTCCAATGCCAACGACAAAGCTTCATGGGAGAAGGCGGAGCGTTATGGTCCTTTTGAGACTTCTCCTGTCGACTTGAGCCAGCTTGGCGTCCCCGAGAGCGGCTATTTGCGGGTGAGGTTTGAGTTGCTGCCGTCTGCAGATCGCCAAAACATTCCTTCTGTCCGCAGTTATGAAGTCAAATTGTCGTGTGCGCCTAGTTTTGTTTAGACCGGTTTCACTTTGACATGATCTCTTCGTTGGGCTGCGGTTTCGCTCAGGTCACGCACTCAAGTGCGCTCCCATCGCGAAATCCTCGCCCGCCTCGACCTCATGTCAAATTGAAACCGGTCTGTAGAATCGCTTTAACTGGGAATTCGATTCAACAACGGCCCCAGGGACACTCCCTGGAGCCGTTGTTTATTTGTCTTTTATTTTTTGTCCAGGCTGCCAAAAACTTTTTGCAATAAGGGAGTTACCCTCGCCTTCACGTCTTTTCGGATTTTAAACTCTTCAGCTTCCAGTTTCAAAAAAGCGCCGTTGAGCGCTTTTGTAATTAAATACTCGTTTAAGTCCGTGTGGACGGGCTTGAGGTTGGCATGTTTGCCGACGACAGAGTTGGCCACCTCATTCCAGCTTCCCGTCAAGGCATTCCACGAGTCCATGGCGGAGATATTCCCCACTATTTTCCTCTTTGTCGACGCTTCAATTTTAGGCTTATAGAGTGAGTGAAGCTCTCGGTAGCTTGTCTTTCTCAAATAGGCGGTGGCTGCATTGTCGGCGCCTTTCAATATGTTGAAGCCGTCTTTCACCGTCATTTGTCGAATGCTGCCCATGAAGATGGGGGCCATCTCCTTGGCCGCGTCTTCAGCGGCTCTGTTGACCCGCAAAATGAAGTCCGCCACCAGCTTGTCGCCTCCTGGTATTTTCGAAAGGTTGTCGACAATGACGCGAGCCTCCTCGGGCAACAAAAGCTTCACCGCGGCGTCGCCGAAATAACCATTTTCCGCCGACAGTATTTTCGACGCCTGGGTTGAGCCCGTTATGAGCGCCTCTTTGAGTCCACTGACCACTTCAGACTCCGTTAAGGGCCCCCCGGAGCGCACCACATCCACCACTTTGGGGCAGGCCATGCATAAAACGAGAGATGTGAAAACCAAGCATTGTTTCATATTTTTGCCCTCTTTCCGTTGCAGCTTTTCACCCGAGGCATTGCGTACGCCAGTTTCAATGGCTCCTGCTTGCTGCGGCGCCAGCCCCGGTGACGAGAACCCGCCCTCCACAGGCCTGCCCTTGGGAATGCTCATAGTATACATAAAAGTTTACAAACAAACATTTGTAGATGGTGTGGGTTGACGCTTACCTTGTACGAAATGTACGCTTTTGAAGTACCTCGTAGAAACATGTGAAACTCAAATAACGGATATGCAATGTGCCTATCCACACCCGAAAATGAGAGGAGGCAAGCAAGATGGAAAAATTCAATAAAACACAGTTACAGGGCCGGAGCTTGTATTTAAGAGGCGCATTCCTTTTGTTTTTGGCGGGCACATTGTCGTGTACTGCGGAGTCCGAGTTGTGGGCGGCGGTGTCCGCAGACAGCGGCAGTGAGTCCCTTGCAGAGCCGGTGGAGCCCATAGGGGAGCCCATAGGGGAGCTGGCGGCAGAGCCGGAGTTGTTTGTTTTGTTGTCACCCGACGACGAGGGCGGCGTCATTCCAGAGTTGGCTTTGGGAGGCATGCAGCCCATGCCGCCCTTGGTTGCAGACAGAAACAGCGGTGTTGCGGCTGAGCATGTGGAGCGAATTCGTCAAAAAACAACCACCCAGTCTCTTGCTTTGGCCCGCGTCAATAAAGAGGCCTTCCGTGAAAATGCCCTGCAGCTGCCCTTGTCCGCCAGCAAAAAACTGCGTGCTTCCAAAAAGCATGTAGAGGCCCTGGGTGAAAACCATTTTGTATGGGCAGGAGAAGTGCCCGGCGCTGCTTCCATGAGCACTTTTGTGGTGCACAATGGAGAGGTAACCGGCAGCATCCGCGACGAAAACAATGTGCTTTACCGCATTGAGCCTGTGGGCGATGGCGTGCATGCGCTGACACAAATAGACGAGGCAGGCTTTCCCCCGGAAGCCAAGCCGCTGACGAATGAGATGGAGAGTATGGACGCGCCTTTTTCATTTGGCGCTGCCGACACACCTGTTGCTTTGAATGCAGGGCTTGTGGAAATAGACGTGCTGGTCGCTTTCACCCCGGCCGCGCGCAGGGCACGCAATGACATGGACGCCCTCATCCGCCTGGCCGTGGAAGAAACCAACCAAAGCTACCGGAACAGTGGCATTAACATTCGCTTAACCTTGGTGGACAGTTTTGAGTTTAACTATACAGAGACGAGCGACTGGAACAGGATGATTGTAGATTTTAGAGACTCATCCACCGTCAAGAGCAGGCGGGATGCAAGCGGGGCGGATGTGGCGATGCTCATTGTCAACCAGCGGGAGTATTGCGGAATGGCTTATGTATACCCCGGTGCGGCCGGTGCTTTTGGCCTGGTCCACTATGACTGTGCGACAGGTCGCTATACCTTTGGGCATGAGATTGGCCATATTCAAGGGGCCAGCCATAACGAGCATATAGAGAGCAGTCCCGTTTTCTCCTATGGGCATGGCTATATTTATTCCGTGGCGGCACGCACCAACAACTTCAGCACCGTCATGTCCTATGACTGGGGAGCTGGTTGCAACTATGGCTGTCCCAGAATCCCCTATTGGTCCAACCCCAATATAAGCTACAAAGGTACGCCCACGGGCACCGTCAACAGGAACAACAATGCCAGAGTCCTCAATGAAACCGCACCGAGAATAGCGGCTTTCAGGACAAGGCCTGGAAGCGCTCGGCCCACCTGCACCTTAAGCTCGCCCATCTCCAGCATTCCTCAAACAGGAGGGACATATGCCTTCAGTGCCACCTGCACGGGGGACCCCTCCCGGTATACGTGGACGGTCAACGGACAGACGCAGTCCGCCACAGGACGAAGCTTGAGTTATACCTTCCCGGCCAACACCACCACTTCGGCCCGCTCCTTCACCGTGGCTGTCACCGCTACCAACAACGCCGGCACCAGCAACCCGGCGCAGACGACGCTCAGCCAGGCTGCCGCCCCTGTTGTCAGCAGGCCCGTTTGCAGCTTCAACGCGTCGACGGTCCAAATTCCCAGCGCTGGCGGGCGTTATTCCATCAGCATTAACTGTACGGGCTCTCCCACCAGCCATGCATGGACTGTCAACGGGCAGCGGCAGTCTGCCACGGGAAACACCCTCGTCTATGACTTTCCGGCCAACAACACCTCGGCGGCCCGTTCCTTCACCTTGGTTGTTACGGCAACCAACAGCGGTGGAACGAGCAACCCGGTGCAGATGATAGCCCAACAGCCTGCCAGCAACTTGGGCAGCAGGCCCGTTTGCAGCTTCAGTGCGCCGACAGCCAGCATCCCCGCCTCCGGGGGGACTTATTCCATTGCCGTCAGGTGCACCAACTCTCCCACCAGCCATACATGGACCGTCAACGGGCAAAGGCAGTCTGCCACGGGAAGCACCCTTGTGTATACCTTCCCGGCCAACAACACCACTTCGGCCCGCTCCTTCACCATTCTCGCTTCGGCCACCAACAGCGCGGGGACAGGCAACCCGGCGCAGTTGGTCGTCAATCAACCCAGGCGTTAGCGTCGGCTTGAGGGAGTTGAGGGAGTTGAGGGAAATGAAACCCGGGCTGCGAAAGTGGCCCGGGTTTTATTATTGCGGCGACGAAAGTCCCGAGGGAATGATAAGCTCAGCGGCATGTGCAAGCCATGGAGGCGCAGCGGAAGCTGCGTTGAGTTTAAGTGAAGAAACAGAATGTATTGAGCGGGAAAGAGCGTCGGCGGTTGTCTGCCTTGGGCCATCACCTGGAGGCCATTGTCCATGTAGGCATTGCCGGAGTGACAGAAGGCGTGTGCAAAGCCTTGGGCCAGGCCTTGGCGGACCACGAGTTGGTGAAGGTGAAGATGCAGGAGATTCCAGGAGAGAGAAAGGCCTGCGCCCTGGAGTTGGCCGAAAAAACCCAGTCGGCTTTGGTGCAGCTTTTGGGGAAGACAGCGCTTTATTTTAAGGCCAAACCCGAAGAGAGCAAGAAGGCCGCCCCCAAGGCTGCAAAGGCTGGCCCCAAGGCTGCAAAGGCTGGCCCCAGGGCTGCAAAGGCTGGCCCCAAGGCTGCGAAGGCTGGCCCCAGGGCTGCGAAGGCTGGCCCCAGGGCTGCAAAAGCCGCCCCAAAACCTCTGGCCCCCCCGAAGGGGTTTGCGAAAAAACCGGCCGCCCCCGGGGCCTCTGGACAGGCGCCCAAGGAGCCACCTACGCGCCAGGCTTCAACGCCTCGCTCCTCCAGCACGGCAGAGCTTTCGCGCAAAGCCTGGCTGGAGAGGGGCCTACGCACTCCCCAAAGGAGAGGTGGCCGGGGCAGCCGTACGTTGAAGAAATAAGCCGGGCCCAGCCTATGGAGGCGGAGCCGCCAAAGCCCTGGGTTTGTGAAACAGCACCTTATTGAGCCCCGCCTTCTCCCAGGCCATGGCCTTCTCGAAGGCGGGGAAGCTTTTTTCTCTCTCGCGAAAAGCCCGGGAGTGCAGGCAGCGGCGCGCGGCTTTTGGCTCGGGTACAAAAAGCTGGTGGAGCATTTCATGGAAAATGACAAACTCAATATAGAAGAGGGGGACTTCCGGGTTGTCCAGGCAGGGGTGCAGGCGGATTTGCCGACGCTCATGCTCATACACCCCCAGGCGTACGGAGGAGCGCGCCCGGCGCTTGGGCACATGGGCCCAGCCAATGGAGGCCACAATTTGGTTGTCAAAATGCTCCCGGTTGAGGCGGGCAAAAATGTCCTGCAAGTTATAGTGCCTGCCCAAGGTGCGCAAGGGCCGCACCGGCTTGGGGGGCGAAGGAAACTTGGGCAGCTGCTCCCGAATGAAAGCATTCAGCTGTCGGCTGGCGCGCTTGCAGCGGCGCCCCAAATAGTCCCCCAAGGCCTTGCGCATTCTCAAGTCCGCCTGCAAAAACATGCGGTGCATGCGCACTTCCAACCCAAAGGTTTTGCGCTTGCAGCTGAGCATGGTGCGTTGGTTGCAATTCATCCGCAAAGCCACGGGGACACCCAAGCGCTGGGACAAGTCCCTCGCCAAAACCTGGCTGGGCAACTCCTGGAATGACAAGGCATGCAAGGAAGTTACTGGGGCCGACGCAGGCTTTGTCGACGCCGCGGACGCTTTCTCTGGCGCGTCTTCCGCCTGCGCAAACAAGTGAAGCTGCATGGGAGGAGCACCACGCTTCATGAATTCTTTGTTCTCCGTTCTCACAAACCCAAGCTCACAAACCTAAGCTTAAAAACCCAAGCCCTCGAAAAAACCGTTTCTAAATATACTGCCACAGCCAGGCATCGCCAAAACGTGTTTCCGCCTCCTGGGTGTGTGTTTGCCACTTTCCCCAAAAAGTAACCAGGCTTGCATAGGGCGTGTCCGGCAGGCAGGCTTGCTTATAAAGCTGCTTGGCGCACAGCTGGTAGGCCCGCAGGAAGGCATTGTTGGAAAGCCCTTGGAGGCACGCTCTTTCTTTGCGTTGCTGTGCAAACCTCTCGGGAATGCGCCTCAAAAGCTCTCTGTCCAAGGCCTCCTTCAACGCCACCTGGGTTGCTGTTGGCTTGGCATGAAACTGAAGCCACACCTTGGTTATTTCAAGCTCCACGCTGTGTTTTTGGCTCTGCAAAGCCGCAGTAGGCAAAAGTTTGTCAACCCTGTTCTGTGCCCTCTTGGCGCATTGTGCGGCTATGGCCGTGCGTTGCTGCGTCAGCCGCGTTTTCAACGCCAAGTCCTCGCGTGCCAAGGCAAAACACAACTGCGTATCCAAACGGTTGAGGCTTTCTTGCAGGCGCCCTGTGCTGAACGGAGGGAGCGCGGTGTCCTCTGCGGAGGCTTCTGGTGTGTTGGGTGCCCATGCTTCGCCATGGGAAAGCAGGCGGTTGGCCTCAACAGCCTTTTTGGGCTCAGCGGGAAACGAAATGACTTTCAGTCCGCCAATGCGTAGATGAACTGGCAACTTCACAATGCCTCCTAAGTCCTGGCCACGTAGAAACGAGAAAGCCCTGCACCACACCTCCTGCAAAACATAAGCTTCTTGCTTGACTTTGCCTCACTAAGCTTCATGCAAATTTCACGCCGAGGTTTTTTGAAGGAAAAAGTCCCTTGCCCCCAGGGGCCCCATCCAAAAAAGAGACACACCGACTGAAAAGGAGATGCCTAAACTGGATTGGGGTGGAACTGTGCGGGCCTCAAAACAAGGTTGTCCGCAATCTCTTCTCCTGCTCCAGTGCTTTGTTGAGTTTGCCCAACATGGACAGGACTTCCAGACGCGACACCTTGGCCCCGGCCCCTTTCTTTTGCAACTCTTGGAGGCTGGCCCTGGCCAGCATGAGGGGGAAAGCCACAAAGGCCAAAATTCCGCGGTTGGCCTGCCCCTCTTGCAAAGCATCCACATATTCCACGGCCGCAAGCAAGTCTGCCTCCGCCAATGCAAATACCTCCGCCAGGGGGACAGCTGTTGGCAAATAGCTGCGCCCATCCTTCTTGTCGCTGGTCTGGTCCTTCAAAATGTTGACAAGCTGCAAGCCCTCCCCGAAGAGGACTTCGGTTGCCTTCAGCTTCTCTCGGGTGGCCTCCAGTGTCGGGCATACCAACAGAAAAAGCTCCGTGAGCAACTCGCCCACAATGCCAGCTACCCAATAGCAATAGCGCCTCAAGTCCTCCAGGCTGGACAACTCAAAATGGCCTTCCTCGTCCGCGCGCTCCACAATCTCGTGCATGCCTTCACAGGTACGTTTGACGTGGTGTCGAATGACGGCCTGGGCCCCCGGGGAAAGTGTCTCGAAGGCCTTCACCACGGCGCCGGCTTCCTCAATTAACTGCAGGTAGCCTTTGTGGGCGCTGGGCACCGGAGAGAGCCACTCTGGAATGAATGGCAGCACAGCCTCTGAGGGCGTGGGTGCGTCCAAAACCGCCCCAAATTGCTTCAACGCACTCAGGCGCTTGGCCCTCGGCCACGCTTCCGCGTCCTCGAAAGTGTCTGCAATTCGAAAAAATAAATAGGCCAGGCTAACCTCTTTGCGTGTAGGCTCCGACAACAGGGGAATGGCCAACGCAAAAGTCCGGCTTGTCTTCAACAGCAGCTCATCCAGCAAAGCCATGGAAACATGGCTACTAAATTCACCCGCCCAGCGCCAATGGCTTTTCTGCAAAAACAACGTACAAAGCAGTTGCGTATTTATGTAAAATTCCATAAATGCTGTTGCATGTCCAAAATAGATATTGCCATTGTAGGTGGAGCTTATACAGGTTTGTCGGCAGCCGCAGCCTTGGCCGCGCAGGGTTTGAAAGTGGCTGTTTTCGACAACATTTCTGGCCCTAACCCTCAATACCGCGGGGAGTTAATTCATCCACTGGGAGTGCGGGGGCTTTCCAAGTGGGGGCTTTTGGAGCCTTTGCGCAAAGCCGGCGGCATAGATGTGGTGGGCTTTGCGGTGGCGCCCGAGGATGGAAGCGAGGCGGTGCTGCTGGACTATTCCCCCTGGGGAGGGCCCGGCCTGGGCATTGAGCAGCATGCCATTGTCCGCACCCTGCGGGCGGAGGTTTCTGCTCGCCCCAATGTCCAATTGCACTTGGGCAAGCGCGTCGAGGGCTTGCTCAGAGAGAATGGCCGCATTGTCGGCCTCTATTTGGAGGGCGGCGAGGAAGTGCGCGCTGAGCTTACCATTGGTGCGGACGGTCGCCAGTCCAATATGCGCCAGTGGTTGGGGGTGCCCCACAAAATAAAACTCCTCTCCTACTCTGTCATTTTGGCGGTGCCGGAGGAGGCCCTCCCCTATGGGCGAAGAGGCCACGTCTTCCTCGGGGCGCCGGGCACCATTTTGGCCTACCCCTATGGGGAGGGCATGGCCCGCCTGTGCATTGACGTCTCCGTGGAGGCGCCCAAGGGCCCTTCCGCCTGGAGAAGCTTGCTGCTCAATGACTATGTACCCAAAATGCACGAGCCTTTGCGCTCAGCTGTTGAAAAAGTCCTCAAAGACGAGAATGCGCCCATTGCCGCCGCGGGGACGCACTCCATCCGCACGGACGCCTGTGTGGTGCCCGGCGCGCTGTTGGCTGGAGACGCTGCGGGCTGCGCGCACCCGCTGACAGCCGGCGGCATGTTAAATGCCGTCAATGACGTGCTCATTTTCTCCGAGTGCCTGGCCAAGGAAGGCCCCTCGGACGAGGCACTCAAAAACTTCCAGCGTGCGCGCTACCGCTTCATCCGCTCGAGGGAAATGTTTACGGACGCCCTCTATGAAGTTTTCAGCAGCAAAGCCGAAGGCGCACGCGGTTTGCGCAAAGGCATCATCCACTATTGGCTTGGCAGCGAGCGCGCAAGGGCCGCCTCCATGCGGATCCTCTCTGGGGACGAAACCAGCCCCACGGCCTTCCTCAGTGAGTATACCCGCGTCATGGGCCTTTCCACCCTCGCCATCCTCAAGAGTGAAAATGACAAACTCACCGAGCGCGCCCTTCGCTTGTCGGCCCTCCTCCAAACCTCCCTGGGGCGCTTGGAGCGCGCCGCGGAAATTACCCTTGGGCAACTCTATGCGGACCAGAAAACACGGCTGAGTGCTTTGCCTCCGCTTAAGGGTGAGTAAACACCCGCTTGGCGTATGTGGCACAAGGCAAGCCTCCGCGGCTTGCCTTTTTTCATGGAGTACACGTTAATGCGCCACGGAAGGAGACGGCATGAAGGCCCAAAGCATTCTCGAGTTGGTGGGGAAGACGCCCCATATGCAGCTTTGCAAATTGTTTCCCGAGGCGGAGGTGTGGGTGAAGCTGGAGCGTCAAAACCCTTCCGGCAGTATGAAGGACAGGGTGGCGCTGGCCATGCTGCAGGCCGCTGAAAAGAGCGGGCGGCTTCAAAAGGGCTACGTGGTGATTGAGCCGACTTCGGGAAACACAGGCATAGGCCTGGCCATGGTATGCGCGGCCAAAGGCTACCCGCTCATTCTCACCATGCCCGAGTCCATGTCCATGGAGCGGCGCACTTTGCTTGCCGTCTATGGCGCACAACTGGTGCTCACCCCCCGCGAGGAAGGCATGCCCGGTGCCATTGCCAAAGCGCAGGCGCTGGCCCAAAGCATGCCCCACAGCTTTGTGCCCTCGCAATTTGAAAACCCTGAAAACCCTGCCGCGCATGCAAGGCACACCGCGAGGGAAATTCTCGAGGACTTCCCCGAGGGGTTGGACACCCTCGTGGCAGGCGTAGGCACAGGTGGACATATTTCAGGCTTGGCCCAAACCCTCAAGCGCGCCTGGCCCGCTTTGCGGGTTGTTGGCGTGGAGCCTGCCGCCTCCCCTGTACTTTCAGGAGGGAAGGCGGGCCCCCACCCCCTGCAGGGCATAGGGGCGGGTTTTGTACCCAACATTTTGTGCCGGGAGTTGGTGGACGAGGTGCTGTGCATTGAGGGCGCCGAAGCCTTCGCCTGGCTCCGCAGGGCCGCCCGCGAGGAGGGCCTTTTGTGCGGCATTTCCTCCGCGGCGACTTTGGCTGCCATAAGCCGACTGTTTGGCCAAAAGCCCAGCCCAGGCCGCACGCTGACACTGTGCTATGACAGTGCAGAGCGCTATTTGTCTGTTGAGGGCCTTGTGGAATTTTCGGCCTAGGGACGCCCCCTAAAGGGCCACCTGCAACTGCACCGTGCAGGCAAACTCCTTCTTCGTATTCCACTGCAAGCGCCGCCCCGTCCACCCCGCCTCGGCTTTGAGGTTGAAGCGGTGCTTGTCAATCCACCAGTTGAAGCCCGGGCGCAAGGACCAGACGTCCTTGGCATGGCCGGGCGCCATGGAGTTGAAATAGCCCCAGCTGAGGATGGGCTCTATTTTGCCAATAAGCCAACCCACCTCCAGGACGGCGCCGGTGCCGGAGAAGGGGTTTTGGGGCCCGCGCGCATAGTGGAAGAGGTTGGCCTGCGCCACAATGGCGTGCCTCTCCCAGAAGGGGTATTCCACGAAGAAGTCCGCCGCCAAACTCAGCGAGTCCGCCTTTTGGGCGGGGTTTGAAGGCGTCGCATAGAGGGCGGCGTTGGGCTGGTATTCAGCCCCCATGCCCACGCTGAGGAGGGGGGTTTTGGAGAAATAAATGGCGCTCAACGCATAGCCTTTTTCGCTGCCAAGGAAGTTATAGCGCAGCATGCCCGCAACCCGGGGGAGGGAGGCTTTGTTGGCACCCGTAGGGGCATTGGCCGTTATGCCATTGGAGACGGAGGCCCGCAGGTGGACAGCTTCGTCGAGGAAGAAGCCGCGAAACTGCACGCCCATGTCGCGGTAGACGCTGTGAGAGTTTTCCAGGAAGGGAATGGCGGGAATAAAATAGTCCAACGTATGAATGGCACCGGCGCCTTGAAGGAAATAGCGCGCCATGGGGAAAATGAAGAGGCCCACATCCAGGTGCATGTCCTTTTGAAGCTCAATGAAAGCCACCGCGTCCTGAAAAGCCAGAGAGGGTTTCCAGTTGCTGTTTTTGCCCCAGTCAAATTGCTCAATGAGAAGCAAAAAGCCCAGCTTTTTATATTGGCCGCCAAAAGACAGGCGCGTCCTGCGCGCATACACCTGCGCTGAGCCCCAGTCAGGCCCCTGGTTGTTGACAAGGAGGTGCGGCTGCATCAGCACGCCAAGCGTGAGGAAGCTGTCCTCGTCCAACTCTATTTTGAAAGCCTGCGCTTCGCTGCCCAGCAGCAACAAGGCGAGGGCGGCACAAGCACAGCGGGAGCGGTTGCCAAAAGAGGGGAAGCCAAGGGCCATGGAGACGAGCTAGCGCGCGGCCAAAAAAAACAGAAGGAAATTCTCCTCATTTCCAACAAAACCTCCATGAGCGTTAGAGATGAGAGAGGGGGAGCCTCCCAACCTGAGGTGCCCAGGGGTTGGCCGGCCACAGCCAGCGCTCCACCACCCAGGCCACAGCGAGGCCCACGGCAAGGCCGATGACATTCCACGTCATGTCCTTCCAGGAAGCGTGGCCATAGCCCATGGCGTCCCTGGCCTCCTTGAGGGCGCCTGCGCCGAGCACCACCAGCGAGGTAGCCCCCATGCGCAAGGAAGACTCCAAGCCAAAACACCCCAGCCACATGTACGTGGCCAATGCCGCGCCGGAGCTAAGGAGAAGGTGCTTTTGTTTGTCCTTGCCCCACCAAGGATCGTCCATGGCCTGTGCCTGGCTTGGCAAGGCCATGCACAGCAGGAGGGCCAAGGCTGCGCAACGGAGCGCGACATGGAGGCTGAGGGGAGGTATTGGGGCAGTCGTCATGCGGGGCGATGTGGTTTGCAGAAGCAGAAGGGGTTTTATGTGGAAGTGCGCTGTGAAGCTATACATTTTTGGGGCTGTTATAAAAGCATGACGCAACCCCCAGAGGGCTATGCTAAAGGCCCCGGGTATGTTTGAGAGAAAAGAATACCCCGCCTGCAAAGTGAAGGACTTGGGCCTTGCCGAGTGGGGGCGAAAAGAGATTGAAGCTGCCGAAAAAGAAATGCCGGGCCTCATGGCCTTGCGCGCGGAATACGCCGCAACGCAACCCTTGAAGGGGGCGCGCATTGCCGGCTGCCTGCATATGACGGTGCAGACGGCGGTGTTGATGGAAACCCTCGTGGCCCTGGGCGCCAAGCTGACGTGGACCAGCTGCAACATTTATTCCACGCAAGACCATGCCGCGGCCGCCATGGCCCAAGCCGGCATTCCCGTGTTTGCATGGAAAGGCGAAACCGAGGCCGAATATGAAGCGTGCCTTGCGCGCCAGGTATTCGCCTTTGAAGGCGGCCTGGGCCCCAACCTCATTTTGGACGACGGCGGGGACTTGACAAAATGGCTGCACGAGAAATACCCCGCCCTCTTCCAAGGCAAGGACGCCATCCGCGGCCTCTCCGAGGAAACCACCACCGGCGTACACCGCCTCTATGAAATGGCCAAACAAGGCGGCCTGCTGTGCCCAGCCATTAATGTGAATGACTCGGTAACCAAGTCCAAATTTGACAACCTCTATGGCTGCCGCGAGTCCTTCCTTGATGGCATAAAGCGCGCCACGGACGTTATGGTGGCCGGCAAACGCGTGGTGGTATGCGGCTTTGGCGACGTAGGCAAAGGCTGCGCGCAGTCCGCACGCGGCATGGGCGCGCAGGTGTGGATAACGGAAATTGACCCCATTTGCGCGTTGCAGGCGGCCATGGAAGGCTACCGCGTGACGACGCTGGAAGAGGCCGCGCCGCATGCCGACATTGTGGTGACGGCCACAGGCTGCCAGAATGTGGTGCGAGGCGAGCACATGCGCGCCATGAAGGACGGCGCCATTTTGGCCAACATTGGCCACTTTGACTGTGAAATTGACGTGGCCTGGCTGGAGGCCCAAAAGGACATACGCGAGGAGAATGTAAAGCCCCAGGTGGACCGCTTCCTTTTCCCCGACGGCAAGGTGTTGACTTTGCTTGCGCGCGGCCGCCTCGTCAACTTGGGCTGCGCTTCAGGGCACCCCTCCTTTGTCATGTCCAACTCTTTTGCAAACCAGACGCTGGCCCAAATGTGGCTGTGGGGGGCGCTGAAAGTGGAGGGCGTAAAGCTGGAGGCCGGCGGGGTATACATGTTGCCCAAGGCCCTGGACGAGAAGGTGGCGCGGTTGCACCTTGAGAAGCTGGGGGTGAGGCTGACGAGGCTTTCAGAGGCGCAGTCCCGCTATTTGGGCATTCCCGTCGAGGGCCCCTATAAGCCGGAGCACTACCGCTATTAGGGGCGCAAGGCAGAAGCTTTGCCTTTGCGTGCCATAGGTACAGCAGCCACTTTGGGCTCCTCCACCACCTCGTCATAATAAAACCCGATGGCATCCAACAGCTGGCTGGAGTGGCCAAAAAAACCATGGATGCCCCCGGGTACATCCAACACGAAGCTGTTGCCGCCGTGGCCGCCAAAAGGGCCATACTGGTTTCCCTTGTTGGTGGTGAAAGTGAGTTGGTCCACACAGTGGCTGCTTTTTCCTTCAACGCGGATGATTTTTTCTCCCGGCGCCAAAGCGAAACTGTGGCGACAGTTTCCGCCCTCTCCGCCGCGCCGAAGGGAGCGGAGAATTTTTCCATTCTCCAGCCACTCGCATTGAATGGAATCCACATGCGTCCCGCAGGCAATGTGAATGCGCAAGAGACATTTCCCCTTGCCGCCTTCGCTGAATGCCTCCCCCGTTGTTTCACCATAAAGCAAACTTTGGCTTTGCATTTTAAACTCCAAAACGAAGCAGGCGGGGGAGCCAGGGCCACATGGCAGCCACGCCCTCAAGGCGCCCCCGCTGATGCTGTATGTTGAATAAAGGCCATGGGCCGACATGGGCCAATGGGCAAGTGGGCTGCTTCAACACTTGCCTCGGGAGTCCATAGTCTTCCAGCGCGTGTGAAGCAAGCAAAGCTTTCAAGCCTCAAGGGCCTCTGGGGACATTCAGCACCCGCGCCTACAAACACATCCTTGCGCAGGCCTGTGAAATGCTGGAAACTCCGGCCTCCTTCTTTGCCGCTGTATGACTTTTTTGCCCCTACCTTAGACAGGAGAACGCAACATGGCCAGAACACCGACAACACCTGTTCCGCTGGGCTACCTGGCGCCGGAGTTTTCTTTGGTGGATGTGGTGAGCGAAAAGCACTTCTCCCTGGCCGAGCTTAAGGGCGCCCAAGCCACCGTTGTGCTGTTTGCCTGCAACCATTGTCCTTATGTCAAGCATATATGGGAGGCTGTCTTGTTGCTTGCCGAGGACTATTTGCCCAAAGGAGTCGGCTTTGTCGTCATTAACAGCAATGACTTTGAGGCTTACCCCGAGGATGCTCCGGACAAAATGAAGGCCCTGGCTTTGGAAAAAAAATTCCCCTTCCCCTACCTCTTGGACGCCACCCAAGAGGTGGCCAAGGCCTACGTCGCCGCCTGCACGCCGGATTTTTCTGTGTTTGACGCTCAACTCCGTTGTGTCTACCGCGGCCAGCTGGACGATGCCCGCCCTGGCAATGGCATTCCTCCCTCGGGGGAGGACTTAAGGCATGTGCTCAATGTGCTTTTGGAGGGGCAGCCTGTCCCCCTGGAGCAAAAACCCAGTCTCGGCTGTAACATTAAATGGAGACGTTAAAAGCGTTGTCCGCTGCCAGCTGGGGGTGAGTCCTCCCGGGGTAGCAACTCCCATACCTTCGAAGCGTTGTCGAAAACCGTGCGCGCTCCAAGCCCGGGCCTCATTATTGAAATGACAACGCCTTGAAGAAAGACGTCTTGAAAAAAAATGGGAGTCAATAGCATGTGGGCTGCTCAAACCATTCCAGAGAAGACACGCTCAGAGCTCTGCTTGGAAGAGGTTGGACGCCTCTATCCAAAATTCTCTCTGGCGGTGGAGCGGATGTTGGCCAGGCGGGGGAAGGACTTGCCCGCCTGGCCCAGTTGGTGTTTGCTGCCAATGCCTGGGTGGTATGCCGCCGTATGCGACGAGTCCGGCTACCGCAAATTGCCTCCAGAGAAGTTGAGGGACGTCTATTGGCTGGCTGCATTGGGCACATGGAATTATACGAAGGGGGTATGGCGTTTCGGCGCTGACTTGCAAGAGGCGTTGTTGGCGACGCCTCATTTGGGCCGAATGCCTTCGGAGTTGTTTTTGAGGTTGCCGGAGTGGTGCCTTTATGTAGAGACGCGCGGCATGCATTGGCATGGCTTTAAGCTGCATGGTTTTTGGGCGCACCTCAACTGGGAGATGGCAGGAGAGCGGCGAGAGTTGCGGCTGTTGTTGGACAGTGAGCACGGCATGTTGTCCCTGGCGCTTTTTTTGGGGAATTGGACAGTGAGGGAGGCCGTCGAGAAGGCCATGGCAGAGAGGCTGAGTTTTTATGCCAAAGCAGGGGTACAGTGGACTCCAGAAGCTTTTTTTCGGGCGGACTTTTCAGCGGAGGTTTTGCCGCTTTTGTCTTTGCTGGCCTATATTTGCAGCGCTGCGCCTGGAATAGAATATTTTGAGAGACCGGCTTTTAGCTTTGGGCTTTCGCACCCATGGCTGTTGGAGGGCGACAGGAAATTGCCGTGCGCTCCCTCTGTCCAGCTGTGGATTCTCGGAAAACCGCTCAGCCGCGAGTTGTACGCGCAAGAGGGGAAGCCAAAGGAGCCCATAGGCGGCCAATGGCTTTTGTCAGAGGCGGGGGGCAATGCCTGTTGTTGGAAGCCTCCGCGAAGGTGGCCTTGAAAAATACGCTAGGAAACAACAAAAAGCATGAGCGCCGCAGGCATTTGTTGCTAGGCTTACAGCCCCCACTTTTTTGTTTCCAAGAAACTTAACCAAGCAGGTTTGCCTATGTCTCTTTTGAGTGAAATGTTTGAGCACAATAAAACTTTTGTTGAGAACAAAACCTATGAGCGGTTTCGCACGCCCAAATTCCCCGAAAAGAAGCTGGCCATTGTTGCGTGCATGGATGCGCGCCTCATAGAGTTGTTGCCCAATGCCCTGGGCCTGAAGCATGGCGACATGAAGATGATAAAGAATGCGGGGGCGCTGGTGGTACACCCCTGGGGCTCCGTCATGCGGAGCCTGGTGGTGGCCGTGTACGCTTTGCGTGTCCGCGAAATATGCATCATCGCCCATGACGACTGCGGCATGGCCACAGCAGACCCCAAGCTTGTTCTCCAGGAAGCAAATGGCCGAGGCATTTCCACGCACAGCATGGACACCTTGCGTGCGGCAGGCGTCGACATTGATACGTGGTTGTGCGGTTTTGGCAACGTGGATGACAGCGTACGCAACTCCGTCGAGCTTGTGCGCACCCACCCGCTGATGCCCAAGGACGTCCCCGTCCACGGTTGTGTCATGGATCCTGTCACCGGCTCCGTCCGTTTGATTGTGGATGGATACCAAGCCCTGCCCGAGAAAGCCGCCTAGGGACACCCCCTAAGCCACCAGGAGAGGCCCTCCGAGAGGAGGGCGAAATTCCCTGGAGCCCCCTGGCATTCTTCTAATTTCACTGGGAAAACGAAAAAAAGAGTTTTTGTGCAAGCGAAGACGGAACTTTGAGACAGCTCCATACGATAATTAGATGAGTGTCTTAACAAGGTTTTGGGTGGTGCAAGCCCAGAGGAGAGAAGGAGAGTCGCTTCCCAAGCGAAGAAGAAGCCATGCGTTATAAGTTAAACTCCAAAGCTTTCAAATGGGTTTTCCTGCTTTCCCTGTGGATGGCACCTCAGGCATGGGGGCAGGCGTGGATACACCAGACACGCTTGTTTTCCTCGGAGCAGAGTTTCCCTAGGGAGCTTGAGGCGCGCGTTGCAGAGCGCAAGCGCATTGAAGGCATTGTGGCGCGCGCAGAGCGTCAAGCAGAGCGTGCAAGGCATGAAAGGACTTTGCTTGCCAAGCGCCGGTTTTTTGTTGCGAGGACAAACCACCAAGCCATTGATGCGTTGACGGCGAGGTTTGTTGCCAATGAAGCCGACGGAAGGGTGGTAGAAGAGCAGCTGAAGCGGATTTTGAGAGTTGTGCATGAGGATGCCAGGCGCAGAAACCGTGCCAATGAGTTGAGTGTGGGGGCGGCATTGTGGCTGATGAGTTGCGAGCGGATTTTGAATGGCCGGCAACTGAAAGAAGAAGAATACGAAGCTTTAATGGCCGGCCTAGACGAGGTTTTTGAAGGGTATACGCCACTTGACACCACCTCCAACCAGCGCAAGCAGACAAGCTTCGAGATGATGGGGATGCTGGGCGGTGTTATTACCTGGTTAGATCTGGACAAAGACAGCGATGGGCATGTGCAGGCCTCACGGCTTGCCAGAGAAAGCCTCGCCCTTTTTCAGCTTACCCCGCAGAGCCTTGGCAAAACAATTCAGCTTCTCATTTCGCTTGGAAACCAACGCTCTTAAGAGAGACATTTCGCATCCGCTTTTTCCAGACACTCCGCATGAGCGTGCGAAACCTGGGCGCACAAAACCCTTGCCAGAACCTCTTCAATCAGTTTGGCTGCCGATAGAATGAGCACCTTAGCGAAGAAAATTTTTCTATATGACACCACCTTGAGGGATGGGACCCAAGGCGAGGAAATTAATTTTACGGCCAACGACAAGCTTTTAATTGTACAAAAGCTGATTGACTTTGGCATGGATTGCATTGAAGGCGGATGGCCTGGAAGCAACCCGCGGGACATTGAGTTTTTCGAGCTTTTGTCCAAAAGTGGGCTTCCCACAGAGCGGGTTTCTGCCTTTGGCAGCACACGGCGTGCGCGGGCGAGGTGTGAAACGGATGAGAGCATTCAAGCTTTGGTGAAGGCCCATGTCCCCAACCTAACGGTATTTGGAAAGAGTTGGGACATGCATGTAACGAAGGGGTTGGGGATTTCTCTGGAGGAGAATGTTGAGCTCATTTTCGACACCCTTCGCTACCTGAAGGCGCATGTGGACTGCGTCTTCTATGATGCGGAACATTTTTTTGATGGTTATGTCGCCAACCCCAGCTATGCGCTGAAGACTTTGGAAGCAGCCAAGTCAGCCGGCGCCGATTGTTTGGTTTTGTGTGAAACCAACGGAGGAAGGTTGCCCAATGAGATTGAGCGCATTGTGAAAGAGGTGAAGCTGGCCATAGGTGAAGCGCAGTTGGGCATTCATTGCCACAATGACGCAGACACAGCGGTTGCCAACACCTTGGCGGCGGTGTTGGCAGGGGTGACGCACGTGCAGGGCACCATTAACGGCTATGGGGAGCGTTGTGGGAATGCAAACCTCTGCTCCATTATTCCCAACTTGCAGCTGAAGCTCGGCTTCTCTTGCGTGGGTGCAGAAAAATTAAAGCAGCTTTGCACCCTCTCCGGGTTTGTTGCGGAACTTGGCAACATTCCGCCGAACAACCGCCAGCCTTATGTGGGCCGCTCTGCTTTTGCGCACAAAGGTGGCGTCCATGTTTCTGCTGTGATGAAAGACTCGACAACCTACGAGCACATTTCCCCGGAGCTTGTTGGCAACCGGCAGCGCGTTTTGGTTTCGGATTTGTCCGGAAGAAGCAACCTCATGTATAAAGCTGGCGAATTCGGCCTCAACCTTGAGGCCAAAGACGAGCGCACCTTGCATGTGTTGGAGCGCCTCAAGCTGCTGGAGAACCAGGGCTTTGAATATGAAGGTGCAGAAGCCTCCTTCGAAATTCTCATGCGCAAAGCCATGGGACAAATGCCCGCGTTTTTCGAGCTTTTGAGTTACAGCGTGCTGGATGCAAAGCGCGCGCAAAGCGAAAAACCATTTTCAGAGGCAACGGTGATGCTTGCGGTGGGCGACGAGGTGGAGCACACGGCGGCGGCGGGGAACGGCCCGGTGAACGCATTGGACAATGCGCTGCGCAAGGCCTTGCTGCGGTTTTTTCCTGTGTTGGGTGAAATGCAGCTGGTGGACTACAAGGTGCGGATTTTAAGCTCCAAGGACGGCACGCAGGCACTGACGCGCGTGCTCATTTGCAGCCGAAACAAAAAAGCGCAAACCTGGGGCACGGTGGGGTTGGCCACCAACATTGTGGATGCCAGCTACCAGGCCTTGGTGGATGCCATTGAGTATATGCTCCTCAAGGAGCAACGCCTCCTCAAGGAGCAACGCTAACCCAAATAAGCCAGGGCGGAGATTTCGACGAGGGCGTTTTTGGGGAGGGCTTTGACTTCCACCGTAGCGCGGGCGGGAAAGGGGGCTTGGAAGTGCTGCGCATAGACTTCGTTGAAGGCCTGGAAGTCACCCAAGGAGCAAAGGTAGCAAGTTGTCTGCGTAATGTTATGCAGCGTAGCACCGGCTGCTTGCAGGACAGCTTGCATGTTTTTCAAAACTTGCCGGGTTTGCTCTTGAATGCCGCCGGGGCAAAGTTGTCCGGAGGGCAGCAAGGGGATTTGCCCTGAGAGGAAGAGCCAGGGGCCTGCTTGGATGGCTTGGCTATAGGGGCCGAGGGCTTCTGGGGCAAGGCTTGTTTGAATGGGGATTTTGAGGGCGTTGTTTGAAGACATGAAGCCTTTCTAAGCTGGATGCACGGAGGCTGGCAATGGGGCGGCCGCAGGCATGAGAGCGGAAGGGCCGGTGAGGTTGACTTAGGAGGGTTTTTTGGCTTAATACAGAACTCTTTTCGCGTAGGGCGCCGAAGGGTTCCATGTCCGTGCCGCAAGTTTATGGAGCGCTTGCGGTGCATTTTTTTGCTCCATGTCAGGTGTCTTATGAATCCGCCTCCCAACAATCGCGTGTTAGTTTTGGATACGACGTTGCGTGACGGGGAGCAATCTCCGGGCGCAAGCATGAATAAGGAGCAAAAGCTCCAAGTGGCCTATGCGCTAAGAGACCTAGGGGTTGACATTCTCGAGGTAGGCTTTCCCGTGTCTTCTCCTGGTGATTTTGACTCCGTGCAGACCATCGCCCGCAAGGTGGAGGGGGCCGTCATTTGTGGGTTTTGCCGGTGCCACTTTAACGACATTGCCATAACCTATGAAGCGCTGAAGGATGCGCCCCAAAAACGTTTGCATTTGTTTTTGGCGACAAGTCCCTTGCATAGAGAATTCAAACTGCAAATGGACAAGCAGGAAGTGCTTCGCCGCTCCATTGAGGCCATTAAAAAAGCGCGCGAGTCCTTTGACGACATTCAGTTTTCAACGGAAGACGGCTCGCGGACGGAGAGGGACTATTTGTGTGAGGTGGCAGAGAAAGCCATTGAAGCAGGCGCCACCACCATCAACATTCCGGACACCGTGGGCTATATAACCCCCGAGGAATATGCCGCCTGCCTGGAGCATTTGCGCAAACATGTCCGCGGCATGGACAAGGTGGTGCTCAGCGTCCATTGCCATGACGACTTGGGGATGGCCGTTGCCAACTCCTTGACGGGGCTGAGGGCGGGGGCGCGCCAGGTGGAATGCGCCATCAACGGCATTGGTGAGCGTGCGGGCAATGCCGCCTTGGAAGAAGTGGTGATGGCTTTGCGTACGCGCAAGGACTTTTGGGGGCTGGAGACGGGCATTAAAACAGAGCGCCTCTACCCCACCAGCCGCCTGGTTTCCTCCATCACCGGCTTGGCCATTGCGCGAAACAAGGCCATTGTGGGGCAAAATGCTTTTGCGCACGAGGCGGGCATCCACCAGCATGGCATGCTGCGTCACCGCGGCACTTATGAGATTATGCGGCCGGAGGATGTGGGCATTAGCAAGACGCACCTGGTACTGGGCAAGCACAGCGGAAGGCATTCCTTGCGCCAGCGTTTGTTGGACTTGGGCTTTTCGCTTTCGGATGAGCAGTTGGATGCGGTGTTTGCAGACTTCAAGTTGCTGGCGGACAAGAAGAAGGAAGTGTTTGATGCCGACTTAGAAGCTTTGGTGAGTGGCCGCATTGCGGCGGTGATGACGCCGGTGTGGGGACTTGAGTCCTATCATCTGGTGTCCGGCACCCAAAACTCGCCCACCGCGAATGTGACACTCAAGCACCGCAATGGTTTTTCCAAATCGGCTTCTGCAACAGGGGACGGCTCCGTGGAGGCGGTCTATCGGGCGATAGAGAAGGCGACCGGCATTGCTGTCCACCTGAAGGACTACCAAGTCTCCGCCGTCAGTGTAGGCGAGGACGCCCTAGGCTATGTGACGGTGGAAATTCAGCATGGGACACAAACTTATGTCGCCCGCTCCGTGAGCGTCGATGTTATAGAGGCCAGCACAGTGGCTTTCCTCGATGCCATCAACCGCATTGCTGCATTGTTGGAAGATGCTGGCGAGAAAAAAGTGGACAGCAAAAGCCCCTAGACGTGGAGCAAAAGCGGAAGAGACACAACAGATTGGAAGCAAGCATGTCAGAAACTCCAGAAACGCTTTTTGACAAAATATGGAAGAGCCATTTGGTCATGCCAGAGTCACCCGACACACCGGCTGTGCTCTATGTGGACTTGCACCTGATTCACGAGGTGACTTCTCCGCAGGCCTTTGGTGTGCTCAAGTCGCGCGGCCTTAAGGTGCGCCGCCCCCTCCTGACGACGGCCACAGTGGACCATTCCATTCCAACGACGCCGCCCAACCCGGACGGAAGCCGCGCCTTCGCCGACGACATGGCCAGGGCGCAAGTGGCGATGCTGGAGGCCAACTGCAAGGAGCATGGCATTGCTTTCCACGGCCAAGGAAGCCCAACGCAGGGCATTGTACACGTCATTGGCCCGGAGCTGGGTTTGACGCAACCTGGCCGCGTGGTGGTATGCGGCGACAGCCACACCGCCACGCATGGCGCTTTTGGCGCGCTGGCTTTTGGCATTGGCACCAGCGAGGTTGGCCACGTGCTTTCGACGCAATGCCTCTTGCAGCGCAGGCCCAAAACCATGCGCGTCCATGTGGAAGGAAAGTTACCTGCACACGTAGGGGCGAAGGACCTCATTTTGGCCATCATCCAAAAGCTGGGCTTTGGAGGGGGGACAGGTTTCGTTTTGGAATACACCGGGCAGGCCATTCGAGAATTGGGGATGGAGGGCCGCATGACGGTGTGCAACATGTCCATAGAGGCGGGAGCGAGAGCTGGGCTCATTTCACCGGACGAGACAACTTTTGCCTACCTCCAGGGCCGCCCGCACTCTCCCTCGGGGAAGGCCTGGGAGGAGGCCCTCGAGAGGTGGAAGGGTTTGGCCACAGAGGAGGGTGCACGTTTTGACGCCCAAGTGCACGTGGATGCAAGCACCCTTGCGCCGATGCTGACATTTGGAACCAACCCTGCGCAGAGCATAGCTGTCACCGAAAACATTCCCTCTCTGGACACGGTTTCGGGCGCAGAGCGTGAAGCCCTGGCCAAGGCCCTCGACTATATGGGCCTGCAAGCAGGCCAGCCCCTTGCAGGCCAGAAAATTGACGTCGTGTTTATTGGCAGCTGCACCAACTCGCGCATTTCAGACTTGAGGGAGGCTGCGCAAATTTTCAAGGGGCGAAAAGTGGCAAGCCATGTCCGCGCCTTGGTGGTGCCAGGCTCAGAGGCGGTCAAAAAACAAGCCGAGGCAGAGGGCTTGGACGTCATTTTCAAAACAGCGGGTGCCGAATGGAGAGAGCCAGGTTGCTCCATGTGCATTGCGATGAATGGCGACCAATTGAGCCCCGGACAATATGCCGTCAGCACCAGCAACCGAAATTTTGAAGGCAGACAAGGCAAGGGCGGCCGCACATTTTTGGCAAGCCCCCTGACGGCGGCGGCCGCCGCCGTGAGTGGCAAAGTGGCAGACCCACGGGAGTGGATATGAACCCTATGAACCATATACGAAGCCGGACGGTGGCATTGCCGCAGCGCAACATAGACACAGACCAAATTATTCCCGCGCGCTTTTTGAAGGTGACAGACAAAGTGGGGCTGGGCCAGAAGCTGTTTTGTGACTGGCGCTATTTACAAGACGGCAGCCCCAACCCGGAATTTGTTTTAAACCAGCCTGCCGCAGCCGGTGCACACATTCTTGTGGCAGGCGACAATTTTGGGTGTGGCTCCTCTCGAGAGCATGCCCCATGGGCTTTGGTGGATTTTGGCTTTCAAGCGGTTGTCAGCACTTCCATTGCCGACATTTTTCGAAACAATGCCCTCAAGAATGGCTTGCTTCCCATTGTGGTAAGTCCAGACATTCATGCCCAGTTGCTTGAAGAGCCCGGCGTGCAACTAGAGATTCGCTTAGACGAGCAGGTTTTGGTATTTCCCTCGGGCCAAAGAGTTGCTTTTGAGATTGACAAGTTTTCTCGCCACTGTCTGATGCATGGTGTGGACGAGTTGGGTTTTCTTTTGGGTTGCAATTCGCAAATTTCTGCATTTGAGGCCAGACGAACATGAAAGCAATTATTGCAACACTCCCAGGGGATGGCATTGGTCCGGAGGTAACTGCCGAAGCTGTACGCGCTTTGCGTGCGGTGGCTTCTGTGTTTGGGCACGACTTTGTTTTTGAGGAAGCAGACATAGGCGGAGTGGCCATTGACAAAACCGGGAAGGCCTTGCCCAGTGAGACGGCGGCGCTTTGCAAGCAAAGCCACGCGGTGCTTTTGGGTGCGGTGGGCGGCCCCAAATGGGGCCCTTCTTCCAAGGTGCGTCCAGAGCAAGGGCTTTTGGGCATTCGCAAAGAGTTGGGGCTGTTTGCCAACCTGCGCCCTGTGCGAAATTTTCCTTCCCTGGTGAAGCACACGGTGTTTCGCCCAGAGGTTGTTGAAGGCGTAGACTTGTTGGTGGTGAGGGAGTTGACAGGCGGCATTTATTTTGGGGAGAAGCGCCGCGAAGGCACGTGGGCCATGGACGCATGCACCTACAGCGAGGCGGAGGTTGAGCGTGTGGTGCGCAAGGCAGCTTTGCTGGCCATGTCGCGCCGAAAGAAGCTGACTTCGGTTGACAAGGCCAACGTGCTTGAAACCTCGCGCCTGTGGAGAGAAGTTGCCGAGTGCGTGGTGCGCAAAGAATTCCCCGAGCTTGAGTTTGAGCACCTCCTTGTGGACGCTTGCGCCATGCACCTCATTCGTCGCCCGACGGACTTTGACGTTATTGTGACGGAGAACATGTTTGGCGACATTCTCACCGACGAAGCTTCCATGCTGTCAGGCTCCATTGGTTTGTTGCCCTCCGCCTCCCTGGGAGAGGGGAGGCTGGGCCTCTATGAGCCCATCCACGGCTCCGCCCCGGACATTGCGGGCAAAGGCATTGCCAACCCCTATGGCACCTTGTCCAGCGCGGCCATGCTGTTGCGTCACTCTCTGGGGCTGGAGAAAGAGGCCGCCGCCCTGGAGGAGGCCATAGCCCAAAGCATTGAAGGGGGCGCCTTGACGGCGGACTTGAGCAAAACCTCCCCCATGTCCACTTCAGAAGTAGGGCGCAAGGTGGAGGCCTTGTTGCGCAAACCCGCTGCTTAAGGTTTGAGTTGTGCAAAGAGAAGTGTTTTCCCGGGGCCGGCAAGAGAGCGTATTGAGGCAGTTTTCGTTTTCATGGGTATATTTATGGCGAAGAAAAAAATGACGGGTGCACAAGCGATTGTGCGTTGTCTTGAGCTGGAGGGGGCGCGCTATGTGTTTGGCGTCCCCGGTGGCGCAGTGCTTCCACTCTATGACGCGATTTATGGCTCGAAGAAGTTTCAGCATGTTTTGGTACGCCACGAGCAAGGAGGTGCCCACATGGCGGAAGGCTATGCCCGCGCAACAGGGGAGGTGGGCATTTGCATAGGCACTTCCGGCCCGGGGGCAACCAACCTGGTGACGGGGCTTGCGGACGCCTATTTGGACTCGGTGCCCCTGGTGGCGCTGACGGGGAACGTGGCGCGCTCGCTTTTAGGCTCCGACGCATTCCAGGAGGTGGACATAACGGGCATTACCATGCCTGTGACGAAGCACAACTGGCTGGTGACAGACCCGAATGAGCTTGTGCGGGTGATGAAGCTTGCATTCCACGTTGCAAGGACAGGCCGCCCCGGGCCTGTGCTGGTGGACATTCCCAAAGACGTCCAGGCCGCAGAAATTGAGTTTGACTATGACGGCATAGAAGAAGACGAAGAATTTAAAAGCTTCAAAAACCAAGCCGCGGATTTGGGGCCCAAAATTGTCGAGGCGGCCAGGCTCATTGCAAAGGCCAAGCACCCTGTCCTCTATTTAGGCGGCGGCATTCATGTCTCCAACGCCTACGCAGAGGTGTTGCGTTTTGCGGAGCTTGTCAACGCTCCGGTGGTGACAACCATCCACGGCAAGGGCGCCATTCCTGAAACGCACCCGTTGAATTTGGGCATGTTTGGCATGCACGGCTCCCGCTATGCCAACTATGCCGTGCAAGGCTCAGACTTGATGTTTGGCATTGGCGCACGTTTTGATGACAGAGTGACAGGGCGCCTGACGGCATTTGCGCCGGAAGCCAAAATTCTGCACTTGGACATTGACTTGGCCGAAATTTCCAAAAACGTGAAAGTGGATGTTGGCCTTTTGGGGGACGTGAAAGCCGTGCTTCCCAAACTCACCGAGCAAGTGGAGGCCCTCTACGCCAAAGGCCGTCCAGACATTTCGGCTTGGAAAGCGCAGGTGGAGGCGTGGCGCAAACAAAACCCCGTCAGCTATGTGCAACCCCCCAAGGAGCCTTTGCTGCCGCAGAAGGTGGTGGACGCCCTCTACCAACTCACCCAAGGCAAAGCCATTGTGGTGACAGGCGTAGGGGAGCACCAAATGTTCGCCGCCCAATATTATAAAGTGGACTACCCGAGGCAATTCATCAGCTCCGGCGGCTTGGGCACCATGGGCTATTGCCTGCCTGCGGCCATTGGGGCGCAGCTGGGTGCTCCGGACAAAATGGTGATTGGCATTGATGGGGATGGCAGCTTCCAAATGACTTTGCAGGAGTTGGCGGTGGCCTCCAAGTTGAAGCTTCCCATCAAAATTTTCATCCTCAACAACCTCTATTTGGGGATGGTACGCCAATGGCAGGAGCTCTTCTATGAGAACAGGAAGAGTGAGGTGTTGCTGGGGGACTGCCCCGACTTCGTAAAGCTGGCGGAGGCCTATGGCTGTTTGGGCCTGCGCTGCTCAACGCTGGAGGACTTGGAGCCGACGCTGAAGAAGGCGCTTGCGCACAAAGCAGGCCCCTGCATTGTGGATGTACGCACCAAAGAAGAAGAATCTTGCTACCCCATGGTGGCCCCCGGAGCTGCCTTGGACGAAATGTTGGGAGGCAAACAATGACAACTTCACACTCCAGCACGCACACCATTAGCTTGCTCGTCGCCAACAAACCCGGTGTTTTGTTTCGCGTAGCGGGTTTGTTTTCAAGGCGCGGGTGGAATATTGAGAGCCTCGCCGTTGGCCCTACGGAGCGTCCGGAATACTCGAGGATGACAGTGGTGGTGCAGCTGCACAAACCCATTGAGCAGATGATTCGACAAGTCCAAAAGTTGTTGCCGGTGGTGAAAGCCGTTGAGCTTCAGCCCAGAAAACTTGTTGAAAGAGAATTGATGCTCGTCAAAATTTCGACGCCGGAAGCCAGCCACATGGAATTGAGCGCCTTGTTGGAGGTTTACCAGGCGCGGATTGTGGATGTTTCCATGGGCTCCATGTTAATTGAAGCGACAGGCTCCAACGAGAGGCTGGATGCTTTGGAAGTGCAACTCAAAAAATTCCGCATTCAGGAGCTGTGCAGAACAGGACGCATTGCCCTGGAGAGCGGCCCTCAAACCATCATTTCAGCAGAAAGCTAGGAGAGAAAATGGCAAAGGTTTTTTATAGCACGGACACCAGCCTGGACTTCATTCAAGGACGCAAAGTGGCCATTATGGGCTATGGCAGCCAAGGCCATGCCCACGCTCTCAATTTGAAAGACTCTGGCGTTGACATCCGCGTTGGCCTTCGCAAGGGGAGTGCTTCAGCCGCCAAAGCCGAGGCCGCAGGGCTCCGCGTGCTCAGCGTCTCTGAGGCCGCGCGTGAGGCGGACGTTGTCATGGTTTTGACGCCGGACCAGGGGCAAAAACAACTCTATGAAGCGGAAATTGCGCTGCACATGACAAAAGGCAAGGCTTTGCTTTTTGCGCACGGCTTTAGCATTCACTATGGGCGCATTGTCCCCCCCGCGGACGTGGATGTGTTGTTGGTTGCCCCCAAGTCCCCCGGCCACCAAGTCCGCCGTTTGTTTGAAAACGGACAAGGCACCCCCGGCCTCATTGCGGTACACCAGGACGCGACAGGCAACGCACAAGCCTTGGGGCTTTCCTATGCCTGTGGCATTGGTTGCATGCGTGCGGGAGTGCTGGAGACGACTTTCAAAGAGGAGACGGAGACCGACTTGTTTGGAGAGCAAGCGGTATTGTGTGGCGGCGCCACAGCCTTGGTGCAGGCGGGTTTTGAGGTATTGGTGGAGGCGGGCTACCAACCCGAAAGCGCCTATTTTGAGTGCCTGCATGAGTTAAAACTCATTGTGGACATGCTCTACGAGGGTGGCCTCAGTTGGATGCGCTATTCCATTTCAGACACCGCCGAATATGGTGACTATACACGTGGCCCTCGCATTATTAACGAGGCTGTCCGCGCGGAGATGAAGAAGGTGCTGAAAGAAATTCAAAGCGGGCAGTTTGCGAGGGAGTGGATTGCGGAGACAGAGTCCGGCGGCGCCCAATTTTTGAGGATGAGGGAGAAGGCAAAAGCCCACCCCATTGAGGAGACAGGGGCGAAGCTGCGGAAGATGATGGCGTGGGCCAAGGACACGCAAAAGAAATAGCAAGCCACAACGGCCGCCTGGTTCCCCAGGCGGCTTTTTTTTGAGGAAAGCACATGAGTCCTTTTCGCTGGTATATGCCGACCTGCCTGCATTTGGGTGCAGGCGCTTTGGACTTGCTTTCAAACCTGCCTTTGCCGGGGGAGAAAGCCTTGGTGGTAACCGGCGCGGGTGGCTCCACCCGGCGCTTTGGCTCTTTGGAGAGGACGTTGGCCCTGCTTGGCGGGAGGGGTTGCGAGGTGGTGGTGTTTGACAAAGTTTCGCCCAACCCGGTTGCAGAGCAGGTAGACGAAGGCGCCAAGCTTGGCCGCAAGGAGGGGTGCGACTTTGTTGTGGGCCTTGGGGGAGGCTCCTCGTTGGACGCGTCCAAGTCCATAGCCTTCATGCTCAGCAACGAGGGCGCCTACTGGGACTACATGGGGGGGAAGACGGGAAAAAACAAGCCCCCCCAGCACCCGGCCAGGCCCGTGGTGGCCATCCCCACCACCTCGGGCACGGGCAGTGAGACGGACCCATGGACGGTTATTACCCGGCTTGAGTCTCGCGAGAAGCTGGGGTGGGGCTGTGACTCTACCTTCCCCCGCTTGGCCCTGGTGGACCCGACACTCATGCTGTCTGTGCCCCCGGACATAACGGCGATGACGGGCATGGATGCTTTCTTCCACGCCGTGGAAGCCTATGTGGCCACCTGCCACCAACCCGGCTGCGACGCTTTGGCGCTGGACGTTGTGGCGCGCATTGCCCAGTGGCTGCCCAAGGCCGTCCACCACCCTGCAGACTTGGAGGCACGCACCCAAATGGCATGGGCCGCCACCGAAGCGGGCATATGCGAGTCCCTCTCTTCGTGCATTTCCCACCACTCCTTGGAGCACGCGCTGAGCGCCTTCCACCCGGAGCTTCCGCATGGTGCGGGCCTTACCCTGCTGTCGATGGCTTATTTTTCCTCGTTGCTTCCCGCGGTGCCTGAGCGTATGGCGGACTTGGCCAAGGCCATGGGGCAAAAGGCCCAAGCCGAGGCTTTTTTGCTGGGCCTGGAGAAGTTAATTGTGGAGGTGGGGCTGAAGGGGCTGAAACTCTCGGACTATGGCGTAGCCCCCGGGGAGTTTCCTGCATTGGCCAAAAATGCGCTCGACGTTATGGGCTTTTTGTTTAGAGTGACGCCGATGAAGCAAGACGAGAGTGTGTTGATTCAGATTTTGCAGCAGGCTTGGCGCGCATAAGGAGGAAAGATGGCCACCCACGAGGAGGAGTTGGCCCGTTTGCGCGGTGCCATTGACGAGATTGACAAAGAGGTATTGCGCCTTGTCAGCCAGCGTGCTTGCCATGCGCAAGCCATTGGCGACATAAAGAAGAAGGCGGGACAGCTTTCCTTTTGGAACCCGGAGAGGGAAGCCGAGGTACTCCAAAAAGTGGAGGCGGCCAACCCCGGCCCCTTGCCCGGGAGGTTTTTGCGCCACTGGTATTTGGAGTTGATGTCGGCCTGTTTGGCCCTGGAGAAGCCCCTGAGGGTGGCCTATTTTGGCCCGGAGGGCAGCTATACGCATACGGCGGCGCTCAAATATTTCGGCTCCTCCGTGGAGGCGGTTTCCGAGGTTTCCATTGCGGAGGTATTTCGAAAGACGGAGTGCCAAGAGGTGGACTTTGGCGTCGTCCCCGTGGAAAACTCAACGGAAGGGTTTGTCAACCACACGTTGGACATGTTTTTGCAAAGTCCCTTGTCCATTGGCGGAGAGACGTTGCTTCGCATACACCACCACCTTTTGTGCAAGGAGGCGGGGCTTAAAAACATTGCCCGCATCTATGCCCACCCACAGGCTTTGGCCCAGTGCCGCCGTTGGCTGGAGAGGCATGTGCCTTGGGCGGAATGTGTGGCAGCTTCAAACAATGCGGAGGCTGTGCGCATTGCCGCCAGTGAAGCCAAGGCGGCAGCCATTGCGGGGGAAAGTGCGGCACGGCTTTATGGCCTGCCCATGCTGGCTTCACACCTGGAGGATGAGCCCAACAACACGACGCGCTTTTTGGTGCTTGGAAACCAGCAGCGAGCCCCCACCGGGCAAGACAAAACCAGCCTCTTGTCTTTAACCTTGGACGAGCCTGGCACCTTGCTGCGCTTGCTTGCGCCTTTGGCAAAAAACGGCATCAGCATGTCCAAAATTGAGTCGCGGCCCTCCAAGCGCGGCCTGTGGAACTATGTTTTCTTTTTGGACATAGAAGGCCACAAGGAGGAGCCTCTCATTGCCGAGGCTTTGGAGGAGATGAAGAAAGCCAGCATCCTCTTCAAAGTGCTGGGCTCCTACCCCCAAGCGCAACTTTAACATTCCGGAGCAAGCATGTCTGAGTACCTATTAGAAGCCATCCGCCACCGGCGCTCCGTCCGGTTTTTTGAAGACAGGCCCATTCCGGAGCCTTTGCTGAAGGCGGTGTTGGAGGACGCCATTTGGGCGCCCTCCAGCATGAATATGCAGCCCTACCGCTGGCATGTGGTGCAAAGCGCCCCCCTGCGCGAGAAGTTGGCCGAGTGCCTCAATAACCAGTCAGCCGCCACCACGGCCCCCGTTTTGTGTGTCAACGTTGCCTGCTGGGGTGAGTGGCCTGAAACTTCAGCGGAGCTGCTTGCCTGGTCTCGCGAGCGCCCGGAATTGAGCGATGCGCAGAAAGAAACCCTTGCCAAAAAAATGGCTACGCTTGCGGGGGCCTTTGAGTTGCCTCGGGAGGAGTTGCGTGTGTGGGCCACCAAAAGTGCTGCGCTGTCGTGTGAAAACTTCATGCTTTCGGCGAGTGCCCGGGGGCTTTCGAGTTGTCCACTGGAAGGCGGGTGGGGCCCCGAGGCCCTACGCCGTACAGGAGAGTTGCTGGGGGTGGACACCCACACCCAAAGCGTCGTCATGGTGGTGGCGGTGGGCTACAAAAGCGCCAAGCACCTCGAGGTGCCCCTATGGCGCAGAGACTTCTCCAAGCTGGTGCGCTTCCTTTAATAAAAAAAGCCCCAAACACACAACAGCTGTTTGGGGCGAAGCGTGCGGAGAAAATGAGTTAGGGGCCTTTGCGGATCCACCCCATGGGCTTGCCCAGGCTTAACACGGTGCGGCCGAAGAAGTTGTTAAGGAAGTTGGCGCCGCAGGCATAAAAGCCCAGCAAGGAGATGGTAAGCTCCGTGAAGGCGCCAATTTTCCCAAACAGCGCGGGGGAGACGCCAAACCTTTCCATGGCCAGGGAGAAGAACAGGACATTAATGAGGGCCAAAAGGGCAAAGAAGCATTTGTTGGCTTCTGCGGCCGCAATCATAATGAAGATGGAGAAGATCATATAGCCGATGAAGGCCACGCCGACTTGTTTGGTATCCACGAAGGGTTTGAGGGGGGCAAAGAACTCGAGGGAGACAGCCAAATTGAGGGTCCAATTGAGGGCCATGGCCATCCAGAAGAGGCCATAGACGCCCAAAGCAATGGCGCCAAAATAGTTGCCCTTTTTAAAGTCAATGGAGGAGGCCCACAGTTGTGCCAGGGAGCCCAGGAAAATGGTCCAAGGCAAAAGCAGGGTGGTGCCACTGGTAAGCCCCAGTTTTTGGCTGGAAGCCACGAGGCAGACGAGGGCCAAACCAAAAACCCCGAGGGCGGTGGGGTCAGACATTGAAATACGTGTTTCAGAGACGGGTTGTGGTTGTGACATGGTTGGTTCCTTAAGTTCAGCGTGGAATTTCCACAGAGGAAACAGTCGAGGAGACCGGTCTAACCTAGTTTAGGAATTGTGTTGCAAGAAATAATGCTTTTTCATGTAAAAACCCGCTCGCGTGAGCCAAACGCTTAGCTCGGCCATTTCCAGCAAGCAACGTTAGCTTGACAGGGAGAGCAGAGCTATACAGAGGGAATGGCGGAGCAGAGAGCGGCTGCGACGTCTGTCTTCTAATATCAAGTTCTTCGAAATCACCAAAGTGTGTCATATGTTGTTGGCTATGCCGTGCTTTCCCTGGTGAGGCATTTGAAGTCCTACATGTGCTACAATAAGAACTCTCAGTATTACCTGCGACAAGAACTTTCAGTATTATCTACAATCCTAGGGAGACAATGAATGAAAACATGGACGGCATGGAGCCTATGTGCGGTTTTGGCCATCAGCATGGCATGTGGCGACAATGTAGACAATAACCAGGAGGAGGGCACTCCCGCCCTCGAGGGTGAGGGAACTCCCCCTCCCGAGGGTGAGAGAACTCCCCCTTCCGAGGAGGATGAGAGCTTCATCGACATCCAACCAGAGTATTTGGAGTTTGACTGGGAAGGCGGCACAAAAACCTTTCAGGTTTTTTCCAGCTCGAATTGGAGTGCCAGCTGTGAATCCTTTTTTGGGGCGGGTGACTGCATGGTGACGCCGATCTCCGGCAATGCCCATGAAACAATGACGGTGACGGTGACGCTGAGCGCGACGGAAGAAATCGGCTCCTATACCAGCGTTGCTACGGTGACGATAACGCCGACCAACGGCAAACCCGAAAAAACAGTCCGTGTTTATCAGGCACATCGCAAACATCAGGAGCTTTATGCCACGCCTGAAGTCCTTCATGTCGAGTTGGGTGCCACAGAAAAAACCATTCAGGTTTCTTCCTATATGGATTGGAGTGCCAGCTGCACAAGCTATGGAAACTGGTGCACGGTGTCGCCGGCATCCGGCCGCGGTGACGGAACGGTGACGGTGCATGTGTCCAGCAATGCCAACAATGAGAGTTTCCGTTCTGCCACCGTGGAAATAACATCCGTCGACAACCCCGCCCTCAAGAAGACCATCAGCGTCGTCCAAAACGGCACGCTGCCTGCCATCCGCTCCTTCAGTCCCTCCGCCGCACGCGTCGGCGACACACTCCGCATTGTGGCAGAAAACATCCACCCTGTTCTTTCCCAAAACAGTGTCACCGTGAATGGCGTCGAGGCCCGCATTCTCTCCGTTGCATGGAATGAAATGGTTGTTGAGGTGCCGCGCGGCGCAGGCTCAGGCTCCGTCCGGTTGGTTACCAACGGAAAACCAGCCGTCTCTGCCAGCCAGTTTACCTTCTTGCTGGAGAGCACTGCCATTGCCAATGTCGCCGCTTCCCGCATGACAATGGGCTCGGATGACACGCTTTATATAATAAGTGGAAACAGCATCCGCAGCGTGGAAACAGCGACAGGCAATGTCAGCACCCTTGTGGCCGCCACCGCATTTGAGGGCCCCCTTGCCGGAATCGCCATAGACTCCTCTGGCACTCTCTATGTACTGGAGGACAATTCTGGCACTTTCCGCATCCTCAAGGTGGCCACCACCACAGGCCATGTCGCCACCCTTGTTGAGGCGACAGGGTTTGCAGGTGGAATAACCATGGACTCGGATGACAACCTCTATGTGCTGGAGGACAATTCTGACAATTTCCGCATCCTCAAGGTGGACACCTCCTCAGGCCATGTCGCCACCCATGTCGACACCACGGCGTTTTGGGGCTCTCTTTCCAGCATAACGGTGGCCCCGGACGGCAACTTCTATGCGGCAAACAACAGCGCCTTCGAGCCTCTTCTCTGCCGTGTGAGAGCGGCTGGGGTGCTCAGCGCTGTGGCCTCGCTGGGCCATGTTTATGGAATGACAATGGCCCCGGACGGCAACCTCTATGTGGCAGTTGCTTCTGCCATTTATAGGGTGACGCCGGCTGGAGAGGCTGTGGCCGTTTTTTATTCGGGTTATGCCAACCTCGACATTGTCGCAGACTCGGCCGGCAACTTTTATGTGTCTGCCAACGGCCGCATCCTCAAACTCAGCGCGTTGAAATGAGCGTCACCCTAGACCGCTTCCACTTTGACATGATCTCTTCGTGAGGCGAGCTGAAGCTCGCCTACTCCGCTCCGGGAATCATTTGAGAAAGCATGCTTTCTCAAATGCTCCCCTCCGCTCCGTTGGGCTCCGGTGAGGCTCGCGTTGCTCGCCTGCCTTCGGCCCCGCTCAGGTCATGCACTTGAGTGCACTCCCTGCCACCTCCCTTCCGTCAGAAAGCTCCACGGGAGCTTTCTCCTCGCGAGCTCGTTGCCCGCGTCGAGCTCATGTCAAATTGAAACCGGTCTGTAAAATCGAATCACTTCAAC
>Ga0209737_10000296_pt1 | contig 43553 bp, 37 predicted proteins | sample TergutCu122P3_FD_187284 | JGI IMG/M metagenome (GOLD analysis project Ga0209737, IMG submission 187284) | Cubitermes ugandensis P3 segment gut microbial communities from Kakamega Forest, Kenya - Cu122 P3 (SPAdes) (version 2) | ecosystem: Host-associated > Arthropoda: Insects > Digestive system...
GGTACCGCAGCACTTTCTCGCTCTTCGCCCACTCGTGGATCAGCGTCAGGTTCCGCAGACCGCACAGGCTCCCCAGCAGCACGATCGTCACGACGTTCTTCACCTTGTACCAGTACCCGTCGTATGGCTCCGTCGTCCCCACGTACTTGAAATATTCCGGCATGTTCCCGATTATCCCCATGTCCCGCATTTTTTCCGCCCCCAGATTTTGTTTTTTGTTTTTTCTTCCATTTCACCACATCGCGGACGTTTTGTAAAGCGCTTTTTTTACTTGTGTACTAATTGTGTACAAATCAAATTGCCGTGAGCCGATTAAACCCGAAACATATGATTAGATATTTTTCGTTTTAACTCCCAAGGTGCATAGTGTTGATAAAATACAACCAAATTCAAGCATTCACGTATAAAAAACTTTTTTACCTTGGCAATTTGGGATTTATAAATTTCAAATTCACCATAAATCGACTTTTTAAGCACATTAACGGGCAACTTTTAGAACACATAAAGGTTTATTTTGCCCCATATATCGCCATTTTTGTGCATTTATTGCACATCAACACTATGCACCTTGGGATTTTTCGTTTTTATCTTTTCCATTTGTCCATTTTTGGTGCTATAGTTCACAAAAGAGGGACTCATCGCTACAGGCGGGTGATTTTCCTTCCGTCTGCAATTTTTTTCGCTTTCGACTATCCCACCGCCTTTTTAGAAGAAACCTCGTTTGTATTCCCTTGAAGCAAGTAAAACAAAATCGTCTTTTAAAATCGAATAAATATTTTTGTCGATCAATATTTTTTTGTAAGCTTCAAATACTGAAAAGAAATCCGTATCCTCTTTTTGTTTATAACTAAAATATTTTGAATTTCTTTGGGCAAAAAAATCCAAAGCAGTTGATATGAAATTACGTTCAACAATATCATAATTGATTTGCGTCAAAAATTTGAAAAGCAATTTATGAAGTTCGCCCTTGTCGGAAAGCAAGTGTGTGGAGAAAGGGTAATAATCGTTATATAAAGAATTTGCGGTAAAATTATGAAGTTTGGATAGATTATTTTCGGAAGATATTTTAAGACAATCTGTAAGCCCCCTTAATACGTCCGCTATCTTCAAATTGTTGAAATTATTCACTTTATGTTTTATTCTATAACGGTAAATATCTGAGGCAATAGCGTAAAAATTGTTTGCGCAAACCATTGCCCTTACCAAAAAAGGGGGATCTTCATATTGTGTATAGTCAGGGAAGAATATGTTATTGGACAAAAGCATTTCCCGATTAAATATAAATGCCGTAAACCACTGTGAATTCTGATAATCCGCGTAATCAATAAGACCGGTTTGGTTAAATTTTGCATCTGGAGCATATGTCACAACCCCGTTCACATAAAAACTTAAAGACCCGCCACAAATTAAAGCTTTGTTTTGTTTCGCATTTCCGAATAAGTGCATTAAAACGGATTTTGAAGCATAAAAATCGTCTGAATCCATAAAAATGACATATTCGCCTTTCGCGATTTGAAGAGCTTCATTCCTAGAAACAGAAACCCCTTTATTTGCACGGGATATTACCTTTATTCTTTCGTCTTTTTGTTGGTATAAATTTAATATTTCCAAAGAACCATCTGTTGAACCGTCATTGATACAAATAATTTCTATATTTTTCAATGTTTGGCTTAAAATACTGTCTATACATTGATTTAAATACGGAGCTGTGTTATAAACCGGCACGATGACGGAAACAGCAGGGGTTGCCGTCTTTTGATCGTATGCAAAAAAATATTTAAAATCTTCGTTATTTTCGATATCATCGTCTTTATCGTTATCCTGCGCCGTTATCTGCTCGTCTAATTTTAGGCGAGAAAAATACTTTCTTCCCAATATGTATTTTCTTATACCTCCGAATAATAATTCAAGCATTGTTTTTTGATAATGCGATATTCCGCAATTATCCATGCTATAATTGCTAACTTCTTGAATCATGGCATTCAATTCATTTCTGTATTTGTCAATTACATTACTTTGAATTGCTTTTTCCACGCAAGATAATAGAGCGAGAAAAATATGTTTCCTACATATGTTTTCTAAAAAAGGATATTTTGAAGCGATGTAATTATACCTTTCAATACAACCTTCAATACTGTCTAATCGGTTTAATGTGAAAGGCTTTTTTGTTATACTTTCGTTTCTGGATAAATAATAATATTTATAATCGGGACTTACAACAACTTTATTTGCTTTGTCTATTAACTTATGCGTAACAAACACATCTTCAAATACCTTGCCACGCGGAAAACGAATATCGGTAAACAAATTTATTTTGTATAGTTTATTCCATGCAACAACGCTATATGTATTGTAATTCAAATAAAATATAATTTTAGATTCGCCTTCCATAACTGCTTCTACAACAGCATTATTTTCATTAATTGTAAATTTGGATTCATAATCTAAAACAATTTGGTTTTGTTCGTCCACATAACGAAAATTGCACATGGAAATGTCGGCGTTATAATTTAGACAATTATTATACAACAATTCAAACATATCCGTTTCAATCCAGTCGTCGCTGTCTATAAAGCTTATATAATCTCCAGAAGCTATATCAAGTCCATTGTTTCTCGCCATGGATAAACCTTGATTATTTTGGTGGACAAGAATAATTCTATCGTCTTTTTTTGAGAAATATTCGCATATATCTCCGCTTTTATCTGTGGAGCCATCGTTGATCAATATGATTTCCAAGTTTCTATAAGTTTGGTTAATAATGCTCTCGACGCATTTTGAAATATATTTTTCAACATTATATACAGGAACTATTACGCTTATTTTATTCATTATATTTTATTTAGCCTCCAAACCATAAATTTACGATCATTTGTAGGTTTTTATTGTTTTAAAAATGAAATTAAATCATTGAATTTTTGTTTTTCTGCCTCTCTTTGTTGCCTTTCTTCTTCGCTCCACCAAGAAGCAAGAAAATGATGAATAGTGTGCGTATTGGAAGTAACATTTATTTCCCCGCTTTGCCAATCTTTAGGGCTGAAATATTCGCAGGGGTAAACTTCAATGTTCCGCACAAACTGCCGTGTATTGTTTAATTCAAATCCTTCTTCACCCATTATCCGGCTTGTATACTTGGGACTGGGAATATTATTAAAAGTACCATCTGGATTTATAAATTTCATTTCTTTGTAAATGTCTAGCATTTTCTTTACCAAGGGTAAATTCTTTTTAGCTCCGAATACCGCCGTTGCGTTTATCTCATTATCACTTTCAAATCCCATAAACATATCAGCTTGTAAAAATTTATCAATCGGTTTTATAATTTCTACATCAACATCCAAATAAATACCTCCGTGAGTGTATAAAACATAAAAACAAGCTACATCGGCTATGAAAGCCCATTTTTTCGCTTTTAAAGCTTCTTGGGAATAAACTGTCATGTTTATGTCGAAGTTATGCTCATTCCATTCTATTATTTTAAAATTTTCACAGTATTTTTGCCAACTTTTTATGCATTTTACAGCAATGGGTGGAAGCGGGTTTCCGCCGAACCAACAATAATGTATGGTTTTAGGTATCATGATAGACCTCCCGTTTAATATTTATAAATGGTGATTGTACTATGGTTTATATGAATGTCGGTAAAATCAGCATTTTTGTAGCTTTAAAATTCATTTCGAAGGGCATTTGGGATTTTGAAAATCCAAAATAAACCAAAATGCCTTTGCCACTTTTTTATTTGCGTAACCAAGTGCAAGTCAGGACTTATAGTTATTTATAACATCAATAACATATTCCGCTTCGTCGTCTTCCAATTCAGGATACATAGGAAGAGATATGCAATGTTCTGCTACAAATTCTGCAAAAGGATAATCGCCTTGGTTGTATTTTAAGTATTTTAAGGCCGTTTGCATATGACAGCAAATGGGATAATGAATCCCATATCCTATCCCATTTTCGATTAAATATTCAATAAATAAATTTCTGTTATCCGCCAATACAACGTAAAGATGGTACAAACTGCTCCAAATGTCATCTTTGTAGGGAAGAGTTATTTTAGGGTTTTTAATATTTTGGGTATATTTATAAGCGATTGTTTGACGTTTATAATTCCATGAATCTATAAAAGACAATTTTTCGCTTAAAATTGCCGCTTGGATTCCGTCCATTCTCATATTGTAACCTATTTCATCGGATTTATATTTGAATTTACTGCCGTGATTTCTTAGCGAAATAATTTTGTCACGCCAAGTTTTTTGTTTTACGAGAACGGCTCCGCCTTCGCCGAAAGCACCCAAATTTTTAGAAGGATAGAAACTAAAGCAGCTTATATCTCCGTACATTCCGATTTTATTTCCTCCAACAGATCCGAAAGCTTGCGCACAATCTTCAACCAAATATAAATTTTTGCGATTGCAAATTTCCGCGATAGTAGATACTTCGGCTGGCTTTCCGTATAAATGGACTACAATTATCGCTTTAGTTTTATCGGTTATATATTTTTCAATATCTTGTGTCTTTATATTATAATCATAACCGCAATCGACAAAAACAGGTTTGGCTCCGAGATATATAGGAGCCCAAGCGGTGGCTATGAATGTATTTACCGGTAATATAACTTCATCGCCTTTTTTTATCCCTAAAACCGAAAGGGCAAGAAATAACGCAGATGTGCCGCTGTTTACGCATAATGCGTATCTTTGGTTATTAAAATAATTGCACATTGCATCTTCAAAAGCATCGACAAATGTACCTCCGCTGAATTGCGCGGATTCAACTACGTTTTCAAAAGCGGTTTTCAGGTTGTCCATAATATCTTTATTTTGTTTTGACAATGAAAAAAATGGGATTTTCAACATAAAACTAATACACTCCTAACTAATTATCAAATCCCGGAAAAGCTCCCATATTGGCGAAATTCTGAATTTTTTGGGGTCTTTTCCAATACATAAGGCGTTTCCGAAATCATATATCTTTATCTCCGCTGTTCAAGAAAAGTGAAAATTTTACTTATGAATTATATGTTATCATTAGATTCTGATACACTCTTTATATACCATTCTTCTTGATTTGAATACATTTCTGCGTAAACGCCTTTTTGATTTATAAGATCCGTATGTGTTCCTTCTTCTTTGATATTCCCACTATCAAATAAAACAATTTTATCAGCCTTTTTAGCAAATCCTAATCTATGTGAAATAAACAATACGGTTCTATCTTTTGCAAGTTCATATATCATATCATATATTTCAATCTCGGCAATCGGGTCAAGATATGCAGTCGGCTCGTCCAAAATCCATATTTTCGTTTCATGGTTGGCGAGAAGTCTCGCAATTGCCACTCTTTGCCATTGACCTTTTGATAACTCTATTCCATCATCCAATTGTCCGAGTGGAGTATGTATTCCTCTTTCGAAAGAGAGAATGATTTCTTTTAAACCAACTCTATCAAGTATATCTATAATTTCTTCATCTGTAAAATGCTTATCCGTACATCCCGCCTCGATATTTTCTTTTACTGTCATCTGATATTGTGCGAAATCCTGTAGTATACATGAAACGGATTTTTCCAAATTGATTTTTTCACCTGTTGCACCGTCTGTTATACTGCCCGAATAATTGTCGGTCAAAGACAGTAATAAATTTGTGCAAGTTGTTTTGCCGCTCCCGTTCGCACCGACTATTGCGATTTTTTCGCCTTTCTTTATATTGAAGTATAAATTGTCGAGAGCTTTATGCTCGGACTGTGGGTATGTATAAACGATATTTTCCAACCTAATATCGCTGTGAATCACCTTGTCATTAGATGGTGGTGCGTCCTCCAAATTGCATATTTCATCATACGATTTAATAAATTTGCTATCAACACGATTACCTGCGATAGTATAATAATTGTTGCTTATTACATTTAGTACCTGATTCAATAAATTATTGGCCATAACTAAAAATCCAATTTCAACACGTCCCATTGCTATTTCATAAGAAATAAAAATCAACATTGCAATGTACGGGATGTTACTAATAATCCGTGCTGTCTGTAACACGATTTCATAATTTCCGAATATCTTTAATCTTATTTTATGTTCTTCATTATACGCTTCTCCCCATTTTTCCGATGTGTATTCATATAAACGATTAAACTTATACTCCTGATGGGTTGTTTTGTCTCCGCACATACCGAAATAATAATTCTGTTTCTGACTGTAAGGTTGTATTTCTTTCCACAATTTTTGCGTTTCATTGAATCTTTTGCTTCCGATAATTTGAGAGATTATAGTCAGGCCAAAATAAATAAATACGAAAACGGCGTTTATTTGAAAGAAAAAATAACAGTATATCACTATTCGGGGTATAGTCGTTATGTATCCAACGATACTTCCGATAAATCCTATTATTTTTTCGAGTGAATTTGTTCTGACTTCGTGGATTTTGAGATAGGTTTCACTACTTTCGTAATAATCCCATCGTATGCCTGATAATTTTTCGTTGAGATGATTTTCGAAATGATAAGTAATATCAAGCGTAAGTTTGTTCCAAATCATTCCGCTGCATATTCCTACAAAATGGAAAAATAAATTAGAAACCGCAAACGCCGATATTCCGATAAGCACAGGCATAAAGTCCGTATTCTTCATGAAAAGGTTATATGCGCTTGTAACGGTATATTCCATTGTCCAAAGACCTATGTAAGTATTAACCGTCATAAAAAGCGCAATTATTATATGTGCGATATATGCTTTTTTGTTTGCTTTCAATGCGATAGAATTCGCTATTTTGAAAGATTTTATCGTGAATCCTTTTTCCTTCTGTTTTTTATTTGACATTTTTCCGTGCCTCCGCTGTTTCTTCGGCCATATACAATTCCTGTTGCGATGTGAATAATTCGTAGTAATGGCCTTTTTGTTTGAGCAGTTCGTCATGGCTTCCCTCTTCGACTATCTCGCCGTCTTTCATTATGCAGATTCTGTCCGAAAGCCGCGCAAACCCGATTCTGTGGGAAATCAGCAATACTGTTTTGTTTTTTACGATGTCTTTGAAGCGCATCAGCACCCGCATTTCCTCGAGCGGATCGATTGAGGCCGTCGGTTCGTCGAGTATCAAAACTTCCGGCTCGCCCATGTAAGCCCGCGACAATATAACCCGTTGCCACTCGCCGCCACTCAAATCTTGCCCGCTGCTGTCGAATTCCTTACCGATGATTGTGTCCGCGCCGTTTGGCAAATTTTCAATAATTGCATTGAGGTTGCCTTTTTCGATCGCTTTGTTTATTTCGTTTTTGTCGCTTATTTTTTCAACCATTCCAAAACCGATATTTTCATTTAGGGATAAGCTGTATTGTGTAAAGTCTTGGAAACCTACGCCAAAATATCTGTACAGATCCTCGTCCGCGATTTCCTTTACATTTTTGCCGTTCAGCGTTATTTTGCCGTGATAATCTTTTAAAATTCCGCACATAAGTTTTGATATCGTAGTTTTGCCGCTTCCGTTATATCCAAGCAAACTGACAATTTCGCCTTTTTTTATTTTGAAATTGATATTTTCGACTGCTTTGCCCTCTTGATTTGGATATGAATACGTGACATTTTCGAAACTTAGTTCTTCAAAGTCTTTTTCTGTTGAACCAAAATCATTTAAAGTGTAATCGGTCAATTCCTTAAAATGATTTTTGTTTATATCGCCGGTAAATTTTTCATATTTTTTTGCATATTCATAATTCTCCGCTATCTCCCCGCTGAATATATTAATTATATCTGTTATTCTCCGTACAAGCATCCACATCATTCTTTGCAAGAACGTAAACTCGCCGACTGTAAGATTATCCGTATATACCATACGCAGGAAATATAATGTCAAAACTAAAGTTAAAATTTGCTGAAAAATATTTGGTATATTGTACAACAGCGTGGCTTTTTTTTCAAATTTATATTTTGCATTTGAGAATTTTATGAAAGATGTGTTCCACAAATTCAAAAACCTGCCCTTCAACTTGAAAATCCTTAACTCTTTGGCGTGGGATTTCCCCGACAACAATTCGCTGTAATATCCTGCTTTCCTTTCATCATTTATATATTCCTCGTTTAATTCTATCCTCGCTTTTATAACATATCGGTTTACGATGACTATAACGATAGACAATGCAAAAATAATCAATAATATTAATGGACTGAAAAATGAAATCGAAACTCCTGATATAAACAATCCCATTAACGCCCCGAAAAGTCTGTTGAATATAGTAATACTGATAGAGGTAGTGTTGTCGATGTTATTTTTGTTGAATTCGTAATCGTCATAATATTTGCTGTCATAAAAGTTATCTTGCTTTTCTTTATAACTTTTGAACATAAAATATTTGATGAAAAATTTTTTAGCTTTGTTTGTATAGAGAGTTCTTATCATATTTTCAAAGTTGTCGGGGCCTCCGCCTATGCAAATCATCAGAAAGAAAAACAACATTGGAAATGCGATTTTTACGCCCAAAGTTCCTGTTCCATGCACATCTATAATCATATCTGTTGCCCATTTGAATGTCCATGCCATGCCAAGTTGTGCTGACAAAATTATGCTGATTACTGCCATATTTAACATAAAAAAAATTGGTGAAGATTTTATTGTTATTATGCAAAAATTAAAAATCCTTTTAATCATATTTACTTTACTCCAAATATTAAATAAAAAACTATAATGTCCTCCTAAACTTTGAATACGGCGTGTAAGAATATTCAACAGAATTGAATAATTTATACGGTTTACACCTTATGACTTAAATTTTCAAGCTATTGCCATATAATTTTATTGCAACAATCCATTTTCTATCATTTTGCATAAATAACTCTAACAATCTAACACTATATTCTTCTAATCCACAACTATAAATATCTATATTTTTTACAATATCCACCATTCTATTTACATACTCCTTAGATGTTTCAAAAAACTTCTCTCTCGAAATTTTGTATAATACAGCTATTAGTTCATTCAACAAAATTTTCCTACACACTTGTTCAAATTCGAAATGAGCCAATTTAATATATTCATAACGTTGTAAATTTCCTTCAACAATATCAAAAATTTTTGTCGTTTGTGATTGCCCTGTGATACTATCTTTCCGCCTTAAATAGTTATATTTCTGCGTGGATGAAATAACTATATTCTGTGCAGCATCTACTAAAAGATAAGTTGTGAAAATATCTTCATATATTCTGTTCGGTGGAAATCGTATTTTATCAAATAAAAAGCGCTTATATAGTTTATTCCAAACGGTTTCATGAATTAGTGTGTGGCCATGATAATTAAGTAAAAAATAGTGTAATATATCTTTTCCCTTTAACGTTATGATAGATTGAATTTGTGATAAATCTTTCCTATCATTTTTGCCATTTTCATAAACAGATGAATAATCACATATAGATATGTTCGCATCAAAATTGACTATATTTTTGAATAGTACCTCAAACATATCAATCTCTATCCAATCGTCACTATCAACAAAACCTATATAATCTCCAGTAGAAATATTAATTCCATTATTTCTTGCCATTGACAGACCTTGATTATTTTGATGTACAACAATTATTCTATTATCTTTTTTTGCATAATAATCACATATACAACCACTTATATCAGTAGATCCATCGTTTATCAATATTATTTCTAAATTACTGTATGTTTGATTTATTATACTCTCAATACACTTGCTAACATACTTTTCGACATTATAAACAGGCACAACAATACTTATTTTTTCATTTGACATAAACTTATAATCTTCTCCTTTTATCCTTAATCTATAGCCAAAAAAGAAACTCGGGAAAAGCGGAAAAGCTGGAATCATCAGCATTGGGTAGTTGAAAGCGTACATGAATATGACGGCATGAAAATACATACGGAGGCGGGTGGGCTATACATCAGCGGCGCGAAATATATACATGGCAGGACGCGATTTATATACACCCCGTAAAATCCCCTAATTGCAGGTAAATAGGACATTTTCATTGCTACCTGAATTACTCTTCCCGGAAAACCATGCGAAAAAACTCACTGTATAAACTGTTCGCCTCTGTCGTATTTTTTTACACGCCATATTCACGTACATATGCATTAGGCCTATGTACAAAGATCGACTGGGGCATACGGGATACCACGGGGATTCGAGTGAGCGGAGACACACTGGCTGAACATATTGAAGTAGGCAGGGCTAAATACAGGGCAAACGCAAGGCTCAAACTCAGGCATTTTTACCATTCCATATGCACACTAAAGATTTTTAAATATTAAGTTTGGAGCGATACTTCTTTAATTGCGGATGAGCTGTTCTGTTCGTCGTGTGGTATTCAAGTACTCTATTTATAAATCTACATCTTGTTCATTCTTCGTCTTCGCCACTACTTAATTTATAAATTATTTTATCACAAAGTAAGTCTATATGTGAATCATTTTTTAATAGATATACATCAATATCGAAAGCTGTTTTATATTGTTCGATTAAATTCATACATATATCTTCCGATAAAGGCACTCTTTTAGTTGTTACCCCATCCGAGCCTATTTTTACTGTAAAAGGAAATAAAACCATCCCTATAACATATGTGTCAACTGACGATTCAATAAACCGTATTGTTCTTTTTATATAATCTATGTTATCATATGGATTAACACAAATGACGACTAAATCGGGTAATGTGCCATTCAAAAATACATTTTGCTGTAACGTATAATATAATAGATTGCCAAAATCAAAAGGTACTGTACCTGATTGGCTTCCAGTAAGAATTATATCATATTTTTTGTTGTCAATGTTTTTCATCATTTGATTTAAAAGGAGAATCACTTCAGAATTATCTAAATCTATATTATGATCGTAACCAAAATGAAAACACTCATCAAACCCATACAAAATAGAAGTTGGTTCACTTCCCAATTGTCCTACTGTATACCCTCGATTTATTAATTTTTTTCGTAATTCTAATTGTAGCGTAAATTTTCCTTGTTGTGAACTTGTTCCAAAGATACCGATTACTGGAGTTTTGATGTCCCAAAGCTTACCAAAACGTAATACAGGAACTCTACTTTTATATTTTTCAGGACCTATCAAAAATAATTTTTTAGAAGTAAATAAAATACTATATTGATCATATTTTGAAAAATGATCTAAAATTATGACATTTTTTTCTTGTTTTAAACATTGATCCAAAATTATCGTCAAGTAATCTATCCCTTCTAATACGGAACGCTCTTTCACATGTCCGATAATAACTGTATCAAAATCGCCTTTCCAGTCAATATCCTGTACATTACGAATTATATTTCCCTCACTATAAACATTTTTAATAACACTATTGACATTTAATCCAATAAGTCCTGAATACTTAGTATCGTATATATCTTTAATTCGAAATGTGAGCATATTCTCAAAACGAACTAAATTTTGTATCTCCTTATTTAAAGGAAATAATATAACATTTTTTATAATCGGCAGTGATTGTACAGAATCTGTATATGGATTTTCTCTTTTTATTATCTTTTTTGATTTTAATTTCAATGATTGAATAAAGTTTTGTTTTTCATCCAATACCAATTCGTCTGCTATTATCCTTGTTATGTCTGCAGATAAAAAACTATTTCCTTGAACAAACACGAAAGAAGGGTTATTCCACTTTACTCTTCGCTTTCCTGAAAAACCGCGAATATTAATTTCGGATCCATCAATAAATTCAAAATCGCCAACCTTTTTGCAATTATCGGATGAGTCTACACCAATAACACTTTTAAATGCAGCAGGATAAGTCATTCTACCTTCGTTATCAAACGATGAAACTAATATGATTCCTTTTCTATGTAATTTTTCACAGATATTTTGAAATTCTTGTAATCTGTCACAACAAGGGACACCAAAACTCATATTTATAATATCTACATCTAAGTTTTCATCGATAAAGCAAAGAATATCTATAACTATATCCAGATTCACTACCATTAAATCTGAAAATGCTTTAAAGGGGTAAATGATAAAACCATTTTGGCTTTCACATATAATATTCAAAATTTCTGTCCCGTGATTTATTGTATCGGAATTATCAACACCATAGGAAGTAAATTGAATGTCATGATTATTATATTTAGCTTGTTGTAAATTTACACCACTATCAACGATTGCAATTTTGATTTTTTTATTCAACGCAATGCCCTCTCTTTGTTGAAAAATTTCGCAAAATTATTTGTAATATTTTTATATAGTTAAGACAATTGGGAATAGTGCGGCAGGAATCCCCCTGCGACTATGTCGCTTCCCCCCTTTAACAAGCAATTTCAACAACTTAAAGAAATCGAAGCCTCTTAGTCCCTTTCGCGCACAAGGAGGTAGCCCATAGGCCGGGGGTTGCTCCCTTTTCTCGGAGTTTTGCTTTTTGTTTTGCCTGCTCGGTCAACCCCCGCCGTCTGCGGACGGCACCCTCTTCTCCCCGAAAGGGGGCAGAGGGGTTTTTCAAACGGTTTCAATATAGTTGTACCGCTTGCCAGAGAGGTTAAACTAATTTTATTTTTGCAATAATGCATATCGCGAAAGAAAATTGACGTTGAACGCGGACAAAATTGACATATGTCGCGGAAGAAATTAACATCGGAAAAATTTGGGTAAATAAGGCGAAAACAAAGGATTGTTTTCACCTTGCCCCAGTATAATAAGGGGTGCGCTGTCAAGGGTAGTATTATAAACTTTTTCTATTGTCTGCGGACACGAAAAACTTTACAATCTCCACCCTGTGACAGGGCAAGGCTGGCGAAAAGTCCCTTCCGAGGGTGAGTGCGGCGTATGTTAAATATGTGCGCGGCCTATTTTAAATTCCGCCGCGTTTTACGTTAATTTATGTTCGCTGTATGCAATAAATCTTGATAATTTTTGAAACGGTAGCACTGTTGTTAAATGGCTCTACTATATTAATTTGATGGACGCAAAAAGAAAAATAATCGGTGATGTGTGGACGGGAGCAAATTGGAGCAATATTTATCAATATTCACTCTAACATAGTTATTGCGCATTTAATGAAGATGATTTTTTTATATTTTCGTGATTTTTTCATGATTTATCACTTCTGTGATTTATTACTGATTTTTATACGGTTATTACATATGGTACACGCTGTGCGTCCCGACAAGTTCCTAATCCGGTGTATTTTAAAAATCGCTTGAATACAGATTCGTAAACTGTAACTTTTTACAAGTCTTTCGGAGAGCAAAAGGGACACAATACAGGGAGAAATCAGTAAGTAACCGTGGAATTAATGCTTAGACCTTTAAAGCCACTCTTCAAAGAAATTAGCGAATTAGCAATAGCAATTGCAACCTTCGCCTGCATAAAGTTTAGCCATGTTAAGTTTTATTTGCTTTCTTGTTTTTTTCAATTTACGCATATTATCCTCCTTAATTAATAAATAAAAATTAAAGAAATCACCTTCATCATTAAAATAAAACATTTGCTCCCATCCGCACATCACCGCAGGAAACTATGTTGAATTAACCTATAACACACCGAAATTTGGTTATTTCGCTATCGCGATATTCAATTTAATTTGGTTTACTTGAAAGCGTAAATTTTGAGGCGATGGAACACAAAAACCGCAACCGTACATAATACGTTTGATAAATAGTGGAATTTTTCGTTGGAACATTCCGTTTATGTGTCGCTACATCGCCGGTAAAATTGGCGTTTTTTACAACGGCTCGTAGTCCATACATAGGCATTTCGCTATTATTTCATTCACGTCGTGGGGTGTAAATATTTTTGATGTTACAAATCATTCGAAAACGTGGCAGCAGCCATTCAATAAATATTGGAATCGTGGCATTACGCAACTTTTGCCACATCATTTTCAATTAATTTGCCAAAGAACCAAAACTTTTTACATTTCCCGACATAGTATGATTTTGACGGTTCGTTCTTTTTCAACAACCGCCCTGTCTGGCACTACGAAAAAGCTGCGACCACCGACGAAGTTTACATCATCACGTACTGCGAAAGCGAGCTACAATTAGTACATATATTTTTCGCCCTTCGCTCCCGCCGATTTGATGTGCCCCCCTTTGTCAATCGGTATATCCACCAATATTTTTTTCGGTATTTCCATTTGTTTTCCCTCGTGCAAGTTAGGACTTAAATAATTTGAATGAAATTTAGACAGAATTTTGACCATGGGTTTTTTAACCTTTCAATTCGGGTTTGGAATTAATTAAATCTATAACAATACTTTCGATATTTTCTATCGAATATAAAAAATCTAATGTTAAAAATTGATCGGGAATTTCTATATCAAATTCTTGCTCTAATTCAACTATACCTGTTATGAATACGATAGAATTTATTTCTTCTCCATTAAATGGGTAAGTAATTCCAACACGTTCGAGCGCATCAATTACACGTTCTTTAACATTTTCCATATACGAAATTTCCTTATTTTAAATTAATTAATCAGTTTGGGCGTAATTTGCTTTTTTGCGGTGGAAGTGGAAACGGTGGATTGTCAGCAGAAAATTGCATAATTCATAATTTTCCATATGCAGCAGAGTAGCCTCTTCAAGGCGTTATCCCATCATTTCAGCTTGGATATCGTTAGTTTTCTAAATTCGGTTTCACCCGAATTTGTCGCTCCGTGTTTCGCATTGTTATATTTCGTTTATATATTTGCAAGTAGCTTCACTTTTAGATAGACATTTAATTACATCATTTATATATTTTAAATCATATGCACAATTTTCCATATTTTCGACGTTATGATAATATGGGCAAGATAGCCCTAAACAAATAGGTTTTGTAACACAATTATCACATTTTTCCTTATCTACAGGTTGTGACCATATTTTACTTTTTACTTTATTTTTAATAAAAACTTCTTTATCTTTTAAAACTCCCATTTTATTTATATCCTCCTGCATATGGCAAGTGCATACTCTCACTTCTCCATCTGGTGCTATCACGAAAAAATTAGCTTTTGCCGCATTACATATGAAGCCTCCTGGCCTAATAAGATATCTCAGCGTTTGGTTTATTAGACCCATTTGACTACTTTTAATAAGCGTTGACCAATAATCCTCAAGAGTACAAAATCTTTTCACAATTGATTTATTCTGTATATTACCCCAATCTCCTGCCAAACGCCAAAAAACTCCAAATCGAGAATCATCCCCTATTAAATCTTTTAAAAAATCCAAATAATCGTCGATAACTTCGATTATATCAATAGTTAAGTTTGTCCTTATACTAAATTTAAAAGTACTTGACTTACACAAATATCGTATATCTTTTATATTTGATATAATTTTATCAAAGCTACCTTCTGAACCATTTAATAATACCCTTTGATTATCATGCTGTGCCTTTAATCCATCCAATGTAATTTGATAATTAAAAATTTTAAGCTTTCTCAGTAATTGAAAAGTGTCATAATCTAAATTATATCCATTCGTAGTTATATTTGCCACATAAGGTACTTTTCTCATTTTACAAATCTTTATCATTTTTTCAGACAGAGATTGAATGACTGATAATGCTTCTAAAGGTTCTCCTCCAAACCAACCCACACTCACCGATTTGTAATTTTGAATGTTTTGTTCGAAAAAATCAATAAAGCGTAATTGAACTTCATCACTCATTTTACTTAATTGGAAAGATTCATAACAATATTTGCAACGGAAATTACACTCTTCTGTCGGTAATATTAACAAATCAAATTGTTCACTGTTTCGAGCATCTTCTCTGATATTATTTAATAATATTTCCTCTTCAGTATAATCTGATATTAAATGACCTTCTTTTTTTAAAAAATCAACTATATTACTAGTACCATTTCCAAATTGTAATGTTTCTTCTATTTGGTCACTAATATTACAATTGAATCTTGATAGAGTTCCTCTTAATGTATTGAAAAGGATTAATTCATCCGAATCTCTAACAGATATAGTATATTTTGAACGAATCATTAATTAATCTCCTTTAACTTCGATTATCAATTCCTTTATTACATCGCTAAAATTAGAAGTGATGTATTCATCAAGCGTATTGTTTTCGGTTAATTGTGGTTTTTTATTCTCTTCGACTTAAATATCCCATCATTCAATTTTTACGATATTTAACCGCTATATTTTAAATACTACTTTTTTATGACCTAATATAAAATCATTTCGGATAAATCAATACTTATAATTCAACCTCTATAGCCATATTTGAAAATTTTATTGTTTTACACCATACTAGTTATCCAGTCGTTCCAAAAATTCCAAACCAACATCGACCATCATCTTCTTCCCATGCATATCCAATTCGACCGATGCATTCATTTTGTATCTATCTATTTTTTTGATCTGCGCTTCGCATCCCCTTAACGGCCCGGATATTATTTTTGTTCTGCCATTTTCCTTGAATCCCACCGATGCGCTCACGCACCATTCGTGATTCATCAATTGCATCAAGACTACACGTTCATCCCGCTGCAACGCACATTCGCCCGAATCACCGTATGATAAAACTTCTATCGGATTTTCATATCGCCAACGCACACCTCTTGCGTAACTCAAGAATTCCCCGTCCCCCAACGGCGTTTCCGCGAACACATACCCCGGAAACATCATAATACGCTCTTTTTTGGCGTAATCGCCTTTCTTGAAGAACCTCTCCTTTATCGGAATGAACGGCGAAACGTTTTTTATTCCCTTTTCCGCGTTGTAGGCCCTGATATCGCGGACTACGGAATTTTCCTTGCCTGTCCATACAGACATAACATACCAATTATCCATGCAAAAATCTCCTTAACGATATATGAGTCTGGAATCATAGGACATCTTTTGGGTATGCATCGCCGTCTCGCCATATACGGTCTTCCAACCGCACCGAGTGCCACCCAAACTAAAATCGAACCAATATCAATGTCCTATGATCCCAGCTTCATTTCGGTATCACATCGCGACGACCGAATTCCAACAGGTGTTTTTCAAACCGCTATATAACGGCGTTCCCGCTTTATTAACCCCAGATTTTCCAAATGGTCACCGAATAAATCAAACAACTCTTTCATGCCCTCTGTGCCGATTTGTTCCTTGAATAACCGGATATTATTTTCGTCCGGTGCTTTCTCCCATGATGCCATCTTCAAAAATTTTTGCATTGCCGACCGCTCGTTTATCATTTCCTCTGTTTCTGTGTCCGATAAGCGGTTCCACTCCTGAATCAGCGTGGTCTTGAACATCATGATGTCGTCCCATGGCGGAATCCATGCCATTTTGCGGGTATTCCGTAGCATCCAGAGAAATATATCCCAATTTACCTCCGCGTTTAGTTTGTCCAACAATCGAGCCAGTTGTTGCTCCGAGCCGTTTGCGGTTTTTGTATTTTCCATTTTGATAGTCCCTTCCGGGTGGTATTTATTTATCCCATATATATTACCCCCAAAAAACAGGCCAAATCGAACCCCCTAATTTAAAAATATTTGAAATATTTTTTGAATCTTCGCGAGGCGGTTTCGGATAGCCGCTTCCGAAACACCCTCTTCTTTGGCTATATCCACTTTTGTACGTCCGCGAAGTATCCTCAAAACAACGGTACGCTGTTGCGGCTGCAGGCCATACCAAGTGGCCCTTATCTCGGCATTTCTCAATTCCGCCAGAAACTGCGTTTCGGGGTCGGCGGCATAGTCGGCCAAATCCAATTGTCTGTCGTGGGGGATATCGTCAGCGTCACCGCTGGCTTGATCATAATGGTACAAGCCACGACATATTCCCCTTTTCATGGCGTTGTGTTCAACATCGTCGTATCTATGGAGATCGGCAATATGTTCCTCAGTCACATCATCCTCACCCGGATGTAATTCTGCGGCTATCCTGCCGTATGCGTCGCGGTAGATATAGGTATCGCGTTCGTTTCTTTTTGTTTTGAATCTGGTCATTTTTATAACTCCTTCCAAAATTTTTAAGTGCCAAAAATTTTATTTCATCGTTTTCGCCGTCGAAAGCGATACGATATACAAATATAATGTGGACACAATGGCGGCCGCTTCAATGTTTTTGCCGATGCCCAACATCAATGCCACCGAGACTAAACTTGCCAAAACCGCAATCCGTGCTATTCGTTTGGATCTGTTGTATGTCGTTTTACTCACCGGGTGCTTGACATTCGTGACCGACCCGACTACGATGACCACAGCGGATAAAACAACCACCGAAATGATCATAAATAATTCGTGATTTTGAATAACGCTTGCCAATACATTTCCCGCTATGCTGCCTGCGACCATCAGCGCCGAACATTTTATTTTCGTCTTCGCGTGGCACCCGCCGTTAAAAACCTGGAACACGGCGAAGACAAAAATCATGATTGCGGTTTCGTAGAGCCTGCCGAACAGCGCGGAAATCGCAAGTATGGCGGTCACGTTTACGACATACGAATACAGGATTTGCAAGCCGTATTTGTATATGCCCTTGTCGTCTTCCGTTTCCATTTGCGTACCGTATTTTTGAAGGAATTCGATGTTTTTTTCTATGATATTGTCAAACATAATATTACCTCGCTAAAAACCTACCAGTTTCAGCCGAACAATTGTTTCGTATGGAATCAGTTCCGTTTTGAACATATCTTGCTCCGTTATCTCTTTTGTCGTCCGCATTACTTTCTCAAAGTCATCGCCTATTGCCGCCTCCGCCACTTGCACATAGAACAGATTCGAGTGCAAAGCCGCCAGCGTTGGTTTTTGCCCGCCGCGGCGGACATAGCCGTCCAAAAAAGCGTCGCTGAACGAAGGATCGTTCGCGTGGTTCATGATGGCGGCCATGTCCCACGCATAGCTTCCGGCATGCCCCGATTTGTATTCGCTTTGCCAGTTCGAATCGGCAATATCCCATGCCATGAATTTGTCTTTTTGGATTTCGATTGGGCCGTCATAGCTATAGCGCTCGAGTTTGCCCATTGATTCCAGGGCGGAGAGTATATCGCCCTTGTATCCGCAGGACTTGTTTTCGCGCACCAGGCCCATGACCCACCGGACATCATATATGGGCAGCTTGCTTTGGCTGAGGTCGTGCGAGTGGATTCGGGAGACGCATTCGGCGATTTCAGAAGCAACTGTTTTGTCTTTGTCGGAAAAGGGACGCATCCTTAGCTTTTCCAACTGATCGGTTATTTTGCGCTCGATGTCTTCGTGGTTCAAAAGCAGTTTCGCCATTCGCGCCTCCCTACACTCTGAATGATTTTTTATTCGCCATCTTTTGGAATCAGGCAATTTGGCATTTCGGGTTCGTGCATTCCAAACCAACTCATAGTCCCCACCGCCATGCGGACCGCAAATAGGCAAACAGCGGAAACGATTTTGCCGAACAAACCCAAAAATGAATTTTTCATTTTTTCCATGATTTTCACCTCCGTTTTTTTACTGTTTTGGATTACGCCCATATTATAGCAAAAAAATATGCCCCGTGCGAGCTTTGGGACACAATGCACAAAAAAAGTTACGAACGGAAAAATTTATCCGTTCGTAACAAAAAAAAGGGGTTTCGTAACAAAAACCGGCGGGGCTATTTTGGAAAATCCCGGGGCAGCAGCGGGATGGTCGCGTGCGCGGTAAACTTTTTGGGCTCCGGCGCAAAGTTAAAAAGCCCGCCGTATTTTTTGACCGTCGATCTTACGTGCTCCATCCCTATCCCGTGCAGGTCTCCGTTTTTGGTCGTTTTGAGCCTGCCCCTTTCCATCTTGTATTCGCCGCCCGATGCATTGGTCACTTTTATGTCCAGCCGATTCTGGGAAACAAACGCCTCAAAATCAATATATCTGCCTTCGTCCAGCTTGCGGCAGGCTTCAACCGCGTTGTCGAGCAAATTCGACAATATCGAGCACAAATCCATATCGTTTACGGTGATGTCGCTTTCCTGCAAGGCGATGTCGTACTCGAATTTTATGTCGTTCGCCAGGGCCAGCGTCGCCTTGGCCGAAACTATCGCGTCGAAGACCAAATTCCCGGTGACGATGTCCAGCGACAGGCTTTCAATTGCGCCGTCCAAACCCTTTATGTAATTCACCGCCTCGCCGTTGCCGCTCGGGTCCGTTTTTTCGAGCATTCCCGAAACCGCCTGCATATGGCCTTTGAAATTGTGCTTCCACTCGCGCATCCTTTCATACGCTTCCATGACCTGGATGCCATGCTGCCCCATAAGCTCATGCTGCTTGCTTTGGGCCATCAGCAAATAATTTTTTTCCGCTTCCCTGGTGATGAATTCATACAAGACGAACACGACTACGTTTATCGCAAGATAGCTGACCGAAACCGCAAACACCAGCTTGTCGAGCGCCCCGGGTTCGCTGTGGATCAGGCTATTGATAAAAAATATCAGAACAATGCTAAGCAAAGGGACTGCCAGGCATACCAGCATCGGCGCAGCCGACAAAAATCCGTTGGATTCGGAATCTTTTTTTCTTTTGGCTAGGATATAGAATATGACCACCTGCGAACTTTTCGCCAAAACCATCGTCAGCAGCAATTCGATTGAATTTAACCTGAACACATCCGCGCTGCTGATGCCCAAATTTATCGCAAGAACCGTCGTGGCAAAAAAGGCGAGCGCAAATATGATAGCGACCGAAATCAGCGTCCAAAATATTTTCCTCATTAAGCTTCCGCCTCTGAAAAGCACCAGATAAAGCAGGGTCGACACCAGGCCTAAAATTTCCGCTATCGGCGCATTCCCAAAGAAGCCACCTGAGGACAACATCATCACAGAGACATTTCCGGCGACGAAGCACAGCGCGGGGACAAAAGTTTTGCCTTTCGCCGGGAATTTGCTGCACAGCAGATAATACAGCGCGCCGACCTCGACCGTGTTGACGAACAGATGCGTGAAAATCCATTCTATCGGCATTCGCTTCACCTCGCCACGTTTTTGGAATATTTGTAAAACCTGTCCTGCAGCTCTTTTGCGAAATTTTTGCCCAAGGGAACCCTGTCCCCATTTGACATGATGAGGTGGTCGTTGAAAGGGTATTCTATGCGGCGCATGTTTACGATATAGGACTTATGGCACTGGGCGAACCGTTCGTCGTTTAGCTCCTCCAACAGTTGCGCCACCGTCCTCCGAATGCTTTGTTTTTTGTCGGCGGTCACTATTTCGGCGTAGTTCAAGGACTTCTCGATGTAGATTATGTCCTCGTGGGGAATCTTGAATTTTTTCGGGAAATCGTCAACCCAAAAAACTTTTTTTATCCTGTCGGCGCTGTTCGCTCTGTCAAGGCAGGCGAAACAATCTTTTTTTGTGACCGGCTTCGGCAGATATTGCATCGCCGAAACGGAATATCCCTGGCGCATGTGTTCCATCGCGTTGGTCACGAAAACAATCGCGACGTCCGAATCGGTCTTGCGGACCTTCGCCGCCAGCTCCATCCCGCTTGTTTCGCCCATCCTTATGTCCAAGAACAAAATGTCGAAGTCTTTGATATCCTTCCATTCCTGCAAAAATGTCTCGGCGTCTTCGTATCTGAGAATTTCGGCAAAAACGCCTTTTTCCGCCTCCCATTCGCGGATGAAGCCAACAAGCCGCTTTGCGGGGGTGGGTTCGTCCTCGCATATGGCGATTTTCATTGATATGACCTCCAATCCAAATATTTTTTTCATGCCATGCGTCTATTGTACCACGTTTCGGCGATAATGTAAAGTATAAATTTATAAAATTTATTCTATATCTGCTTCCCCAAAAATTTTTTGAAAATTATATAAATCGGCAGCTATTCCATGAAATCGGGTATCGCATTTTCATTTGTTGCCATTGAAATAAACTCGCCGCATTTTACGATTTTGCCGATGGCATCGTTCATCGCAGCAACGCGCCGCGCCGATACCGCATTTATCCCATTTTGCCGTCTGCTCTTCGCGTACAATTTGTATTTGTGCCGCAATCGTCGCGCCGCTGCGATTTAGCGGGTCATGGGCGAATAAATAGATAAATAGATAGCTGTACTACACACATCATGAAAATATGATAGAACAACTAAATGGATTTCGCCCACGCATATAGTAGAATTATACGAGGAGGTGTTGGCATATGGATTACAGAAAGCACTACAAAAATTTCATAGCGGAGCGGATATCTCGCCTGCGCGAAAAAAAAGGCGTTTCGGCGCGGCACATGAGCATTGGGCTCGGCAAAAGCGAAGGATGCATCAACATGGTAGAAAACAAGAGAAACTTGCCGTCAATGTCTTCGTTCCTATATATCTGCGAATATCTGAGCGTCACTCCCAAAGAATTTTTCGATGAAGGGAACAGCCATCCAGCATTGGTAAACGAATTTATTGAAATATTGGAAAAGCTGGAAGAAGACGAAATTTCGGCTCTTATGAGCATGGCCCTCACATTGCAAAGGAATCGGCGACTAAAAAATGCAAATCACGAGCGGAGGCGATAAATCACGGATTGCAATATGGAACAAAGCCTAAAATCCATCTGGGGCGAATGGGAACTGCTCGAGCTCATCGGCGAGGGCTCCTTTGGCAAAGTGTACAAGGCCGCCAAGAAAGAACACGGCGCAGAAATGTTTTCGGCCATCAAAATCATAACGATACCAAGATCCGCCGCGGAACTGAAATCGCTCGAGGCCGGCGGCCTGTCGTCCGACGAATCAAAAACATACCTCGAAAGCATAGTGGACAGCTGCATAAACGAAATAAAAATCATGATCGCCCTGTCATCGGCGTCCGCCGCCAACATAGTCCAAATCTTCGATTACAAAGTGAACGAAAAAAAAGACCAAATCGGCTGGGACATATACATACGCATGGAGCTTCTGAGCGATCTGGACAGCCACCGCATCGGAAAAAACCTCGGCGAAAAGGAAATCACAAAAATCGGATTGGACATATGCACCGCGCTGGAATATTGCGCGGGCCAAAGGCCGCCCATCATACACAGGGACATCAAGCCGGGCAACATATTCGCGACGCAGTCGGGGAGCTACAAGCTCGGGGATTTCGGCATAGCGCACGAGCTTGAAAGATCGCGGTCTCTGAGCATGATGGCGGGAACGCCCGAATACATGGCTCCGGAAGTATTCAGCGGGGAACCATACGGGAGCGATGCCGACATATATTCCCTGGGTATCGTCCTGTACAAACTGGCAAACAACAACAGGCTGCCGTTCTGCGATGCGGGCAAGCAGATACTGGGCCCGACGGACCTTGGCGAAGCGCTGGAACGGCGCTTCAAAGGCGAGTGCCTGCCCGCCCCCGCAAATGCGGGCGGGAGTCTGGCGCGGGCCATACTGAAGGCATGCGCGCATGATCCGAAAGAGCGCTTCCGGACAATCACGGATTTCAAAGAAGGGCTGCTGGCCATTGGGGGCGCGGGAGGCACGGGCAACAAACCGCCGAAACCCATTCTTGCAAAGCGGGGCGTGTTTTTTGCAATGGCGACCATACTGATTACGGCAATCGCCACCATATATTTCGCGTTTTTTGGCCGCGATCCCCCCGGACGGGACGAATCGGCCGATATTGAAAAAATCGCCGCGTCCGCGGCAAATGAAAGCGCCGCTTTCAACGGTTCGCCCTCCGGGTGGAAACGGCTCGAGCTGCCCACGTCGCTCGCCGACAACTGGGACAGCTACCAGGTCAAAATGTATGACGACATCTACAGCTTCCCCATGGCATACGGCGAGCTTGCCGAACTGGGCTGGCTCATGGACGACGGCAAATCGTCCCCGGGCGACATACTGGTGCCATACGAACACAAGTGGATGTATTTTTCGCATTCCGAAAACCCGGAGCTGGCCGTCAAGTTCGCCGCGTACAACGCGGACATCGATTCGCGCCCCATATCCGGCTGCCTGATTGCCGGCGTAAATATCCAGCCGCACGGCATTGTCCCGGATTTGGACAGAATGGGCGCCGTTGATTTGGACGGCTGCGTGACGCTGCCCGGCGGCATAACATGGGACAGCGCCACGAAGGAAAACATCATCGAGCTGTACGGCGAGCCAAGTACCATATACAAGCCAAACATCGCCAATCTCGACCACACGGTGCTCGGCTATTCGCGCCCTTTTTCCGAGGGGACGAACTATTACCAAATCGCCGTCCGCGAGGCCGGCAAGATATACAGCCTGCAGATATACCGGGAAACCATTCCCGAAGGGTATGTGCAGAGCGTCGCAAGCCCCGAAAACACATACAACAATATCGGCTACGACGCGCCCGGGGAACTCGGAACGGATCCATCTTCCGGAATAGTCATGTACGGCGGCGCGCTGTACCGCTTGCCGTGCCCCATCGGCGCGTTCCTCGAAAACGGGTGGTCTATCAGCGAAAATACCGCAGGCCTCAGCGTGGCGGGGCATGGCTATCGCTCCATCACGATGGACAGGGGGGACGCGTCGGTGGACATAAGGGTGCACAACGACTCCCCGATGAGCGCCCTGGCGGAAAACTGCCGCGTGAAAAGGCTGTACGCCACATATTCGAGCGGCACCGAACTCATACTGCCCGGGAACATCGCGGCCGGAATGTCCAAAATCGAACTGGAAACCGCGCTGGCGAATGCGGAAATAACCTACACTATCGACGACAGCTCAAATTATTACATCGAGTACAGATTCGGCGCGAAAGACGGCGGCGCAAATGTCAGCGTGGCCATAAATATCGACAAAAAAGAAAAAAGCTTCGACGGCGGCGGCAACCCAAACTTTATGAAAGTGCACAGCATATCCATAGAAAAAACGAAATAGGAAAAAATAGACAAAATAATTTTAAAACATGGAGGAAACACGATGTCAAAACAAGCAAGAGGATTCATCTGGGGCGTACTGCTCTGCCTGGCCTGCCTGATCGTAGCCGACTGGGTCAAAAACAGAGCCGCCGCCGGCAAGGCTTGCCGCGAATTGTCGCCTGAAGAAAAGTTGGAAAAATTATTCCGGTGACCAAAGCGGGGTGTGTCTATGGGCCGCGACAAAACAGCGCATAAAAGCATGGCCGAGCAATCGCCGGATATGCTTGAGTTCACGCGCCTTTCGGAGGAGCATTTCTACGACACGGTCGATTCCGACGATTTCCGGGACAAGGAATCCGACCATATCTACGAGTGCCTGCACAAAAAACTCAGGCCCGTCCCGTTTTGCGACTACCTAAAACGATATATATTCCTGAAAGCGGAAATGAAGGGCAAATACGGGGAGATCGGTGAAAGCACATATCGCGAAATAATCGTAAGCTCCTTCCGCGAAAACGGGGTGCCGGCATCTTTTGCCCCCACGACCGCCAAAATCAATGCGGTTGCCAAAAACTGGCTTGCGCAGAACTCGGTCAAGCGCCCGGCCATATTTTTGCTGGGGTTCGGCCTCAACATGGGCGTCGGCGATGTGTCGTCTTTTTTGCGCAAGGCCCAAAAAGAAAGCGACTTCAACTTCAAGGACCCGATGGAAATCATCTACTGGTACTGCTTTGACAAAAAACTAAAATACCACAAAATGCTTGAACTCAAAGAAACTTTCGACAACTTCCCGGTCAATCCCAAAAAAGGCATCAATGAGAGCAGGACATGGTTCCTGCGCGAAAAATTCAGAAAAACGCCCAGCGAAATACATTTTTTGAACTGTCTCGCGGAAATGAAAACGGACGAAAAAAAACACGCGCACAGCGTGACGATGCATGGCTGGTTTGATATCCTGTACACCAAATGCAAAGAGGTCATATCCCGCGAGCTGAACCTCGGCACGGCGGAGGATTACATAGATGGCATCGATGGCATCCCGCAAAAGCAAAAAGTTTTTTCCGCCCAAAACATAACCGAGCGCGACTTTGAAAAATTCCTGTATGTCGGCATCCCCGAAAACAAAGACTACAACTTGCTGAAAATGTCCGCGTCCACGCTATCGAAGCACTTCGCCGACAAAAGGCTGAGCAGGCAGCGCCTCGCGGACATCATCTCAAAACAGATCCCCGTTGACCGATTCGACTTGATCACCCTAAATTTCGTTGTTTTCGCCCACGACGAAAAATACGCAAACAACAAAAGCAGGTACATCGCCTTCATCGACAACACGAACGAAATCTTGGAGGAATGCTCGATGGGGAAGCTGTACACCGCAAACCCATACGAATGCTTCCTTCTGATGTGCATCGTCTCCGATTCGCCGTTTGATGTTTTCGCCGACGTCCTGTCGAGATCGTTTGAGGAAACTTGACATTTCACATATTTTCACATATATATTTTGCGCCGGCCGCCGATTGGCCGGCGTTTTTTTTAGGGAAAATTCAGACTACGGAAAAAAATTTTGTGCTGTATAATAGGAGCCATGAAACAAGTGCGCGAAAAATTGGGGCACGCCATGGTTTTCGATTCACGGAAACATGAACAAACGGTGCCGGAAAAAATTTTTTGGAAAACTTTTTTGAATATGCAACAGACTTGCATATTCGCCCTTCATACTTAAAGCAAATCGGATGAGAGGGGGTGATGGCTGTGGGGAAAAAATGGAGCGTATATGAGCGCCGCTCCGAAATCATGCGGATTTTGGACAGCAGGAGACGCGAAACAATGTCCAATTTCGCCTTTCGGTTCGGCGTCTCGATCAGGACCATCTGCTACGACATCGACGCGCTCACGGCCTCCCACCCCATCGAAACCGTGCGCGGCAAGGACGGATGCGTAAAACTGATGGACGGTTACCGCACATACCAAAATATATTCAGCGAAGAAGCGCAAAATGCCTTGTCCGAAATTATCCCGTTGGTAAACGACCGGCTGGCTGCGACAATACAGGGCCTGCTGTTCGCCTACGGCTCAAAGCCGAAGCGAGAAACGCATTGACGGGTTAATTATATACACACCCACTGCACCTACAAAGAAAGCGGCGGCCGACAACTCCCCGCAGCATATGGCAAGATGGATAACATTCGGTTCATGCAGAGCCGGGCGGCATGTGCGCCAGGACCCCGAGAGGGCGAGCGACCAACACATCCCCGCAATGCAGGGCGTGGCGGCCCTGCGGGCGACGACGCATGAACCGGGACAATGATACTCCCGCCAAGTCACAGTCCGAGCGTTGAAAGCGTCGCAGGCAATGATGGCGGCGGCATGAGAACCATGCCGGGGTGGAACTCCCGTGGGATGCGCCGGCATCCGTCCGTCAAGGCCAATTAGATCGATTGAGAATTCAAACCATGAGCAGGGGCTTTGTTTCGATGCCCATTTTTTAGCCGAAGCCCCTGTTCATTTTGCCTCATCATTGCTGCTCCGCGGTTTTCCCCGCTGGGGGCGTCCACAAATTTTTTCGTTGCCAACTTATCAGCGAGCAAACGGAATTTTGCCTGTGGATAGCCTGTTGATGACTTCTCGCGCGCGCGGCTTGTTTGTTTGCTTGTTTTCCGTCCTGTTTTTAAATTTTTTTACGGCTTGTTTTCTATATACCCTGTTTTCATCTTGTTTTCCCCCTCGAAAAGCCCCCATTTTTCCGTGGATTTGGGGCCAACTCGACAGGAGATTTTTTCGAACTCGACAGGAGATTTTTTCGAACTCGACAGGAGATTTTTCCAACTCGACAGGAGATTTTTTCGAACTCGACAGGAGATTTTTCCAACTCGACAGGAGATTTTTTCGAACTCGACAGGAGATTTTTCCAACTCGACAGGATTGTAAAAATATTGCTGTCAAATTGTTAAGTTTCAATCAAATTGCCAAAATGTCAAAGAATCTACGGTATACTATTGTCAGAGGTGATTAACTTGGCAGTCGAGGATAAATATTTAATAGAAAAGCGAAATATTTTAAATGAAGTTCGCTCCAATGGTATGTCCCTGCAGGAACAGCGATTTTTTGCCATTTATCTGGCAAAAATAAATGCCCGCGATATTTCAACGCGGGTAGTCCGTTTTTCCCTGGAAGAATATCAAAAGATTATGGACCTTGGGAAGTTGAATTTAGCGCATTTGCACAATTCGGTTGATGGCCTTTTAGGCAAAGTGATCGGCGTGACATTGGAAAACGGTGACCATGCCCGTTTCCAGCTGTTCAAAAAAACAATTTTTTCTCAGGATAAAAATGGCGGCTGGCACATTGAAATTGATGCGCATGATGACGCCCTGCCTTTGATGTTTGAATTCAAAGAGCGATATTTTACATACGAATTGTGGAACGCCCTCCGGCTTAAAAGTTCCAACCAGCTGCGAATGTACGAGATTTTGAAACAATATGAAAGCCTTGGCGAACGGACTATATCCATCGATGACTTAAAAGAATTGTTGGGAATGAAGAAATCGGAGTACCCTCGATACAATAGTTTCAGGGCCGACGTGCTTGACGTCTGCAAACAGGCGCTGGAGGCATGCACCGATATAAAATTCGCTTATGGGCCATCGCAAAAAAAAGGGAGGGGCGGCAAAGTCACCGCACTTAAATTCACCATTTCCAAAAACGACAATTATACGGACCCGCTTGCTTTGGCCGATTTTATCGATTTGCCAAATTCACGCAATAGCGACACCGACAATGTTGCAGAAGTTGCAGAGACCGAATTTCAAAGCGAGTGCTTGGGTCTTTTGGCCGGGGCCTGTGATAATGAGTTCAACGAGGCGGAAATACAAGTCCTGTATAATCTGGTGGCCGCAATTCTCCCGCGTCGAGTCGGCGAGTCCATCGGGGACTTCAATTTGAAGGCATATGGCTATCTCAAACATCGCTATGACGAGCTGAATATGCGAGCCGGGCGAGGCGAAATTAAAAAACGTTTCGGGTATTTGAAAAAAATGCTCGACGGAGCAGTCAAGGAAGTGCAGGAAGAACAATAAAACATGGGCAAAAATTTCAAAAATTTACCCATGTCATTGCTGTAGAAAGTTGGGTTATTGCCATGTCCGAATTTATTCTGCCCCTGCTTCCACCACGACAAAATCTTGAGACAATCAAAGTCCTCAAACAGCTGGCCAAAAGCAACAGAGCCTTGGCGGAACTTGAAGGCTGTGCCGAAACCATGCCCGGCAAAAATATCCTGATCAACGCCATTATGATCAACGAAGCAAAAGACAGCTCGGCGATCGAAAACATAATCACTGCCTATGACGAGCTGTATCAAAAAATGGTGAGTACAAAATACAACAGCCCGGCGGCCAAAGAAGTTCCTGGCTATCGAACGGCCATCTGGCAACACAGCGGCATGCATCTTTTTTTTGGAATCACAACTGCTTTTCAGGCACAGCAAAACGCACAAGGGGCAAAAATTTACGGTAACAGGTATTACCGTAAAAATTTGCGTTTTTTGCGGTCGGGCGCTTGACTTTCCGGGCAGCCTGTGGCATAATATACCCATGGCGGAAATATGGGAAAGCGGGGGCAAAAAATCCATGGGCAAGAAAACGAAAAGCGACGGGGCCGAAGGCGCGCCGCCGAACAAGCGGGCGGCGGCCTACCTGCGCGTTAGCACGGACGAGCAGGCGGAAAGCGGGTACAGCCTGCAGCTCCAGCGCGAGCGCACGGCCGCGCAGGTGGCCGCCAAGGGCTGGGAGCTGCACGGCATCTACGAGGACGCCGGCCAGTCCGGCGGCACATTGGAGCGCCCGGCGCTCAAGGCGATGATGGACGACATCGGGGCGGGGAAGATCCAGGCGGTCGTGGTGTACAAGCTGGACCGGCTGAGCCGCAAGCAGAAGGACACGATGTACCTGATCGAGGACGTCTTCCTGAGGCAGGGCGTGGAGATAGTGAGCATATCGGAGAGCCTGGACACGTCGAGCCCGACGGGGCGGGCGATGATCGGGATGCTGTCGGTGTTCGCGCAGCTGGAGCTGGACACGATCACGGAGCGGCTGAGCGGGGGGCGGAAGCAGAAGGCCAAGGCGGGGGGCTACAGCGGGGGCAACAGCGCCATAGGGTACGTCAGGGAGCGGGGGACGAAAGTGCTGCAGACCGACAACGACAAAACCGACACTGTACGGCGCGCGTTCGAGCTCCACGATGCGGGGCTGAAGCTGCAGCAGACGGCGGACAGGCTGAACGAGGAGGGCCACACCACGAAGCAGGGCGCACGGTTCACCCCGACGCAGGTGATGCGGATACTGAAGCGGCGCGGGCTGTACGAGGGCACGTACTCCTACAGCGGCGTCACCGCGGACGGTCAGCACACCCCCATACTCTGACGAGGAGGGGGCCTCACTTGAGTCTAAAAACAGCGCTCAATTTTCAAGCAAAAAAATATCTGCCAGCCAAGGCAGATATTTTTTTGCAAAAGGGCGAACCCCTTATTCACGATAAATTCACAGAACCAATATTGAAAAAATTTGTGTGGAATGGTATTATGAAAACAAATAATAAATGGCTGTTGTTCATTCTCACACGACACAGCCACTTATCCGTGAAAGAGCATAACTTTTTGCGAAAGTGAAAAAGTATAATGTCCACCTAAAACTGGACACGAAATGGCGAACGACATCGTGACGTTTCACACCGAAAACAGGCCATATATTGGCAGTTTTGAACAATAATGTTCATTTAGGGCTGTTTGCGTGAACGTCAATTTTGGTTTTTTAAAATGAAATATTATCCATTAACAGCGTAAATACCATTGTGTTTCGGCTTTTAACTATAATGTTGTGTCCATTTAGGGCAACGGAACTATGGGGCTTATTTCGCCTTCCATTCACGATGATCTTCATGTTTCGTGTCCGGGTTTATGGGTACACCATAAATTCAAGCATTTATCCATATACATGCCCTGCCATAACATATATGATGGCGGGGCATATATATTCCAATATAGTTCGTGGCGCTGACAAAGCAATACGCAGACATGGCAACCACGCACCGAAAGCCCACTTGCCAAAAGGGTGGCGTCGCCGAAAACGGGAGATTAAACGGGGAACTTAATCTCCCGTTTTTTTATCGGCGCGACGCATCTTTTGGCGGCGCTGCGCGCCAAAGCGGGCTTTCAACGGCTCCACGCGGCAATTTCGTTATCCGCAGCTTAAAATCCCCATGAAAACAAAAAATAAACTTTTGCCAAAAAAGCCCGATTGTTTGAAACAAAAAACCGACAATCGAGCTTTTTCCATGCGGAAAGGCCCAAAATCACAAAAAAACACAAGGAGGCGGACAAATGAGCGACAATGACATGGTATTTCTAAGCGGCAATGTACCAAACAACCGTTTCAAGAAAGCGGGCGGCGTACCATGACGGCCTTCGCCCTCAAAACAATCGCCCTGGCCGCAATGCTCGCGGACCATTTGGCCGTCGTATTCCCCGGCACATTCCCTTTTTGGTTCCGGGGCATCGGGCGCTTGGCGTGGCCCATCTTCGCCTATCTTTTGGCGGAGGGATTCCGGCACACAAAAGCGCCGGAGAAATTTCTGGCGCGGCTTTTTGCGTTCGCGCTGATCTCCGAAATCCCCTATGACATCGCCATGGGAAACAACATTGATTTTTTCGCCGACACCAACATTTTCTATACGCTGTTTCTCGGCGGCACGGCAATATTCCTGTACGGGAGGCATCAAGCGCGGAGCGGCCGGCAGACAATGGCGTTTCTTGCCGCAATACTCCCAACAGCAATACTGGCGGAGATTTTGTCCGCCGAGTACAGAGGCATTGGGGTCTTATTCATCTACGCAATGCATGCCATACAGCCAAAAACAGTGCGGCTGACGGCATTGGGGGCGTTTGCCCTTTCGCAGTTCATCCCCCTCGCCGCAGCCGGCTCTTTGGGCATCGGGACCAAGCCGGAGTATCTGCTGCTGCCTTTTGCCCTTGCGGCCATACCATTGCTTGCCCTGTACAACGGCGAACGGGGGACGCGGGCGAAGTGGCTGTTCTACTGGGCGTACCCCGCGCATTTGGCCGCGTTTGCGGCCATCGCCGGGGCAATGCACGGTTTTCTGCGCAGTTGGTAAAACTAAAAGAAACACAAAGAAAAAAACAAGATGAGGGCAAGCGCAAGGCTTTGCCCCCGCTGCGGGGGGCGGCTGCAGTGGCGCGGGCGACCAAAAAAAATACAATTTACAAAACACAGAAAGGATGCGCGCAATGAGCGGGGTACAGGAATACCTGATCGACCAGGAAATAAAGAAAGCCAACCAACTGGTCGAGATCAGCATAAAAAAGGCCCTGCCCACCATGCTCGACGTGGCGAAGGGAATGGCAAAATGGCTCGGCGGCCAGGGCGGCGGCGACAAAGCGGGGCATCGGACCCTGAAGCAACTGACGAAATACGGGGACAAATTGTCCCAAATACCCTTGGACAGCGAACAAATCAAAAAATTTTCGCACATCGCCCGGAAACACGGCGTTGCCTTTGCGCTTTCGCATGACGAAACGAAAAACCCGCCGCGCCATGCGGTCTACTACAGGGCCAAAGACACGGAATCAATGGCGGGGGCATTCAACGAATACCTCGCCAAGGAGATAACCGACGGCAAAACAAAAGAAAAAACCTTCAAGGAGCGCATGGGCGAGGCCAAAGAAAAAGCAAATATTTCCGGCAAAGACAAAACCATGAAACGCGAGGTGGGGGGACGGTGAGCGACAAAACCCAAAAAAAACAAAAAAAAACGCCCGCGAAACCCGCCGGAAAGCGATTGGAACCAAAAAAACAAAAAAAGAAAAGCGCCATGCTCAAAGATTTAACCAACCTCATAAAATCCATAGACATAAAGCAGCTGTTCCTCAAAAACATATCGTTTGCCATCATGGGGATAGTTGCGTGGCAAATCGCCCCGCGGATACCCTTCATCCCCCTCCCGGGCTGGGCAACAGGCGTTTTGGGCGCCCTGGGCCTGAAGCTGATGGTATACATCAAAAGCAAAAACGCGAAAAAATACCGCAAGGACACGGAGTACGGCTCGGCGCGGTGGGGCACGGCAGCGGACATAAAGCCGTTTGTTGACCCCGACCCGAAAAACAACGCGATCCTGACAAAAACGGAATCCCTCACCATGAACAGCCGCCCCAGGCCCGTGAAATACGCCCGCAACAAAAACGTGCTCGTCATCGGCGGCTCGGGCTCGGGCAAGACGCGATTCTATGTCAAGCCGAACATAATGCAGTGCGAATCGGAATCCTGCCCCGTGTCGTTCTGCGTGACCGACCCGAAAGGGCAAATCCTCGTCGAGATGGGCGATTTTCTGGAAAAACGCATGGGGTACACCATCAAGGTGCTGAACACGATAGACTTCCAAAAAAGCATGGGGTACAACCCGTTCGCATACATACGCTCGGAAAAGGACATACTGAAATTCGTGACGGCATTAATATCGAACACGAAAGGCGAAGGCAGGAGCGGCGAGGATTTTTGGCTGAAAGCGGAGACCCTGCTGTACCAGGCGCTGGTGGGGTACATATGGTACGAGCTGCCGGAGGCTGACCAAAACATGAACACCCTCGTGGAAATGATCAACTCGATGGAAGTCCGCGAAGACGACGAGAGCCACAAAAATCCCGTGGACATACTCTTTGGCGAACTGGGCGAAAAAGACCCCGGACACTTCGCCGTGCGGCAATACGCCAAATACTCGCTCGCGGCGGGCAAGACCGCGAAATCCATCCTAATCTCATGCGGCGCGCGGCTCTCGCCGTTCGACATAAAGGAAGTGCGCGACCTGATGGCGCACGACGAGCTGGAGCTGGACAAAATGGGCGGATACCTCATCGAGCGGAAAAAACGCAGGCGCAACAAAAAAACAAACGAAATCACGGAAACGACCGAAAAAGAAATCGTCAGGCGCAAAACCGCCCTGTTCATCATAATCTCCGACACCGACGCATCATTCAATTTCATAGCGTCCCTGATGTACAGCCAGCTGTTCAATCTGCTATGCGACCGGGCGGACAACGAATTTGGCGGTCGGCTGCCCGTCCACGTCCGCTGTCTGCTCGACGAATTTCCAAACATCGGGCTGATCCCCAACTTTGAAAAACTGATAGCGACAATGCGCTCCCGCGAAATATCGGCGAGCATCATATTGCAGGCGCAGAGCCAGCTGAAAGCCATATACCGCGACAGCTGCGACACGATAATCGGCAACTGCGACGCGACCCTGTTTCTCGGGGGCAAAGAAAAAACGACCCTCAAGGAAATGTCCGAGATGCTGGGCAAAGAGACGATCGACCTGCTAAATACCGGGGAAAGCCGGGGCCAGTCGGCATCGTACAGCATGAACAACCAGCGCCTCGGCAAGGAGCTGATGAGCCAGGACGAAATCGCGGTGATGGACGGCGCGAAATGCATCCTCCAAATACGCGGGGTGCGCCCGTTCCTTTCGACCAAATACGACATAGAGAAGCACCCGAATTACAGATACCTTGCGGACGCGGACCCAAGCAAGGCATTTGACATCGCCGAACACATCGGGGCATTCAAGGAAAGCAAAGCGAAACTGCTCGCGGGGCTGAACAAAAAAAACACCAGGCACTTCAAAATCGAAATCAGCGAAAATGACGGCGACGAAACGCCAAACCCGCCCGAAACAAACCAAAAAATACCGCAGCCGGAAGAACCGCAGCCAAACCAAAACGATATGGCGGCCAATTACGGGGACGACGGCGACGGGGACAATTTCGACCCGGACGATACCGAGCCGGTATGATTCCCGATTCCCCGGCCGCAATCGCAAACAACAAATCATAAAAAAACGCCGCAAAATATATCCGAGGCGGCTTTCAAATGTCAGCCGAGGCATACAAGCCTTAAAATATATACGGCGCGAAAGCGCGAATAAAAATCTTAGGAGGAATTTATCTATGAATGCACCCACAGCGACAGACACTCGCGCAAAATGCGCAACCGGCGAAAAACCGAAGCGCCGCATCCCGGCGTCAAAAGCGTCAAGAATAGCCAAAATGATGATTCTCGCATTCGTGTTCATGGTCGTCGCCCCCATGCAGGCACACGCGGCGGACTTCATATCCGAAGCCATCGACATACTCGGCGTGGTCATAATCGCCATAGGCGGAGGCCTCGGGATATGGGGCGTCGTGAACCTGCTCGAAGGATACGGCAACGACAACCCCGGCGCGAAAAGCCAGGGAATCAAGCAGCTCATGGCCGGGCTGGGCCTGATACTGCTGGGCATATTCGCGATCCCGCAGCTCGAGACCCTGCTCCCAACGTAAAAAAACGGCGCATGCCAACATGACATTCCGGCGCGGATCCAATGCCTGCCCCCGGAGCCTCGGCTGGCCATATGGGGGCGGACGCGGTTTCGCCGGGGTGCATGCACCCCACTTCGCCCCATTGTGGGACGAAGTTGCCAAAAAACAAAAACGAATCAGAAATGGAGGTGGCCATCTTCCTTGGAGGAATTGTAGACGCAATCGTGGACGCCATAAAAGATATGTTCATCGGCGCGGTGATGAGTTCCGCCGAGGGCCTGTTCGGCACAATCAACCAGGAACTCATCCAGACGGCGGACAAAGTGAGCGAGACCCCGATGGAGTTTTCCGGCGGCGGCCCCTGGGGCCTGGTCGAGGGGATAGCGGGGACGGCGGGCACGGCCATACAGACCGTGGCGGGGCTCATACTGGGCTTCTTCATAGCGTTGGAATTGGTGCAGGTGCTGATCGAAAAAAACAACCTCGCGGATTTGGACATATATTCGGTCATATTCAAGTGGATCCTGAAAAGCTTCGTCGCGATCCTCATCGTGTCCAACGCCTTCGCCATAGTCGGCGCAATATTTGCCATAGGGCAGGAAGTCATCACGGGCGCGGCCGTGGACGCAACCGCGACAATCGGGGACGGGCTCGACCTGGCCGCATTCGAGGCCGCCCTGCACGACGCCACGCTGGGCGAGGTCATAAGCCTCTGGTTCCAGCTGAACATATTCGGCCTCATCTTCCCCATCGTGCGGATCGCGATATTCATCGTGGTCGTGGGCCGCTTCCTGGAAATCTTCATGTACATAGTGGCCGCGCCGATCCCGCTGGCGACGATGGCGAACCAGGAATACAGGGCAATGGGCAACAACTACCTGAAGTCCCTGCTTGCCCTCGCGTTCCAGGGGCTGCTGATGCTCGTGATCATCGCCATCGTCGGCGGCATGATGATCGACGTGGTGAACAACTTCAGCACGGACGTGAGCGGGGCCGGGTTCTGGGCCATACTGGGATATTTGGTCCTGATGATATTTGCCCTATTCCGCACCCCGGCAATCAGCAAGAGCATATTCGGCGCGCATTGATGTAGCCGGACAATAAAGTCTGTCACAAAAAAAATCATACAAAGCACAAAGCAAAGTCTGTCACAAATATTTAAAAACCATTTTGAAAAACCCAATTTCACCGCAGTATCTGTTTGAAAATGTTTTGCGAAAAGCTATGCAATGTTTGTGGCAGACATTGTTGTCCATCAACAGTCGAAATATCGAAACCAACATATAATCAGCATATTATGAAAGGAAAGAACATTGAAAGAAAAATTGAATATATTGTCATTGTATGACGGCATATCCTGCGGGCGCGTCGCCCTTGGCCGCGCGGGAATTGCCGTGGGCTCATACTCGGCGTTCGAAATAGACAAATACGCAAAGGCGATCAGCCGACGCAACTACCCCGACATCGAGCAGCGCGGCGATGTCCTCGACGCTGACTTTGCGCAATTTGCGGGGCATGACCTTGTGATGGGCGGTTCGCCCTGCACATTCTGGAGCATAGCGAAAACCGACAGGGAAATCGACAAATCCGGGGCCGGGTGGAAACTGTTCATGCGTTTCGCGGAAGCGGTGCGGGCCATATCGCCCCGCTTTTTCATTTATGAGAACGTGGCGTCGATGCCGCAGAATATAAAGAAATATATAACGGAAGAACTCGGCGTGGAGCCCATCCCCATAAATTCCGCGCTCCTGTCGGCCCAGAGCCGCAAGCGGCTGTACTGGACGAACATACCAAACGTGACGCAGCCCGGCGACAAAGGCATACTATTGCAGGACATACTGGAAACGGGTGCGGCGGCGAGGGAAAAGTCCTACTGCATAGACGCCTGCTACTACAAAGGCGGCAACCATGCCCGCCCATCGAGCCAGACGGGCAGGCGGCTGATGGCATACGAACCCGCCATGCCCGCGACGCCCCCAAAAGCCCCCGTCCATGTCGGCCACCTCGGCACGGGCGGACAGGGAAACCAGATCTACAGCGTGCGGGGCAAAAGCGCGACCTTCATGGCCAACGGCGGCGGGCGCGGCGGCAAGGTCGGGCTGTATGAAATAGACCTGCCCGACGGCGACTATACCGTGCGCAAACTCACCCCCGTGGAAGCCGAGCGGTGCCAGACCCTGCCCGACAACTATACCGCTTTCGGTATTGACGACAGCGGAAAAACCGTAAATATCAGCGACACGCAGCGGTACAAGTGCATAGGCAACGGATGGACCGTTGACGTCATAGCCCATATTCTGGGCTTTGCCGACTGGAGGTGATTTTTGCCATGGCATACGTCACAGTGCCAAAAGATATGACCGAAATCAAGCCCCGGCTCATACTGAACCTGACAAAAAGGCAGATAATCTGCTTCGGGGCGGCGGCGGCAGTCGGGGCTCCCCTGTTCCTCGCTTTCAGGGGGATAATCGGCAACACGGGCGCGATGCTGCTGATGACGGCGGCGGCGATACCCGCATTTTTCTTCGCGATCTACAGCAAGGACGGTGCAATCCCGGCGGAGAGATATATGCTGCTTGTTTTGCGGCAGATGTTTTTCTACCCGAAAATACGGGTGTACCGGACGCAAAACATGTATGCGCAAATAGAAAACATCGCAATCAGGGAGGAGGCATATTTTGGCAAAGCAGGAAAGCCCGCGCGAGCGGGGCAAACAAGCGCCGGAACCGGCAAAACCAGAGGCGGGCCAAATGGCAATCCCCGCCGACCCTAAAGAAACGGGCATCGCCGCCTGGCTGAGGGGAAAGCTATTCGGCTCGAAAAAAGCGCCCGCCACCGTGCAGGACACAATCCCATACAGGGAAATGTCAAGGGACGGCATATGCCGGGTCGCGGACAGGCACTACAACAAAACGGTCACTTTCGGGGACGTGAACTACCAGCTGGCGCAGAACGAGGACAAGGACCAGATATTCAACGCCTACTGCGAGTTCCTCAACTACTTCGACTCCAGCATAAAGGTCCAGCTTTCCTTCGTGAACAAATACGGCAACATAAAGGATTTTGAGAAATCGATCCACATCCCCGAGCAGGACGACGACTTCAACTCCGTCCGCGGCGAGTACGCCGCGATGATGAAGAACCAGCTCGCCAAGGGCAACAACGGGCTGGTGAAGCACAAATACATCACGTTCGGCATCGACGCGAAAAACATGGCGGAGGCGAAGGCGCGGCTGGAGCGCATCGAGGCCGACGTCACAAACGGCTTCCGCGCCATGGGGGTGGCCGCCCAAGCGCTTTCGGGGGCCCAGCGGCTGGAGGTGCTGCACGGGCAGCTGCACCCCGACGGCAAAGACAAAATGCAATTCGACTGGGCAAGCATACCCGCCACAGGGCAGTCCACCAAGGACGCGGTGTCCCCCGCCTCGTTTGATTTCCGCGACCCCAAATGTTTCAAGATGGGCAAAACATACGGCGCGGCCAGCTTCATACAGATCATCGCCCCGGAGCTGACGGACAAGCTGCTCAACGATTTTTTGAACATGGACAACGCCGTGACGATAAACCTCCACATCAGGTCCATCGACCAGCAGGAAGCGATAAAGACAATCAAACGCAAAATTACCGACCTTGACGCCATGAAAATCCAGGAACAGAAAAAAGCGGTCAGGGGCGGGTATGACATGGACGTCATCCCCACGGACATCACCACATATGGCGACGAAGCGAAAAATATACTGAAAGAACTGCAGAGCCGCAACGAGCGCATGTTTCTGGCGACCATTTTGGTGATGAACACCGCGCCGACAAAACGGAAGCTCGACAACCTGGCATTCGCATCGGCGGGCATCGCGCAGAAATACAACTGCGCCCTGAAAAGGCTGGATTTCCAACAGGAGCAGGGCATGGTCTCGTCTTTGACGCTGGGCCTGAACCAGGTGGCGGTGCAGCGGGGGCTGACGACGAGCAGCACGGCGATATTCGTGCCGTTCACCACCTGCGAGCTGTTCATGGGCGGGCAGGCGCTGTACTACGGGCTGAACGCCCTGTCCAACAACCTCATCATGGCCGACAGGACGCAGCTCAAAAACCCCAACGGGCTGATCCTCGGCACACCGGGCGCGGGCAAGTCCTTCTCCGCAAAACGCGAAATGGTAAACGTGTTCCTCATCACGGGAGACGACATCATAATATGCGACCCGGAATCCGAGTACTACCCCGTCGTGTCGAGGCTCGGCGGGCAGGTGGTCAAGCTGTCGGCGACAAGTGCCCACTACGTCAACCCGATGGACATAAACATCGACATCGACGACGACGAGGACCCGCTGACGCTGAAAAGCGACTTCATACTGTCGCTGTGCGAATTGATCGTGGGCGGAAGGGAAGGATTGACTCCGGCGGAAAAAACCATCATAGACAGATGCGTCCGGCGCGTGTACAAGGGATACATCGCGGACCCGCGCCCCGAAAACATGCCGATACTGGAGGATCTGTACGACCTCCTGCGCGAGCAGGAGGAAGCGGAGGCGCAGAGCATAGCCACCGCGCTCGAAATCTACGTCACGGGCTCATTGAACGTCTTCAACCACCACACAAACATCGACCTGCGGAACCGGCTGGTGTGCTTCGAGATAAAGGAACTCGGGAAAAGCCTCAAAAAGCTGGGCATGCTCATACTCATGGACTGCGTCTGGCAGCGCGTGACGCTGAACAGGACCGCCAGGAAAAAGACATGGTTCTACGTGGACGAGTTCCACCTTCTGCTGAAAGAGCCGCAGACCGCCGCGTATTCCATAGAGATATGGAAGCGCTTCCGGAAATGGGGCGGCATCCCCACGGGGATCACGCAGAACGTGAAAGACCTGCTCATATCGATGGAGGTGGAAAATATATTCGAGAACTCGGATTTCGTGCTGATGCTGAACCAGGCGCCGGGCGACAGGGAGATACTCGCGAAGAAACTCGGCATATCGACCTATCAGATATCCTACGTTTCCGGCAGCGGTCCGGGGGAAGGGCTGATGTTTTACGGAAACGTCATCATACCTTTCGTCGATAAATTCCCGAAGGAAACGGAACTGTACAGGATCATGACGACGAAGCTGGATGAGGCCGTGAACAGGGGGTAAAAAAATATATGGCGTCAGGGGGTGGAAAAATTGAGCAAGAACGGCCAAGCTGACCCGTCCGGCAATAAAAAAAAGAAAAAGCCGAAAATGCGGCACACGAAAGATAAAAAGCGCATTGCCCACGAAAACACAAAGGAAAAGAGCCGCCTGGAGCATGGGGAAACAATTGGCGGCGAAAACATTTTGCGGCGCGTGGGCAAAGACATCATCGTCGCCGCCGGTTTGCCCGAAAACGAAAGTATTGGCGGCGAGCCTGCAATCAAGCCTGCCGGAGACGAAAGCGACAAAAAAACAGACCATCAGGCGGGCGAGGATTTTCAAAGCGATGGTGAAAACAACGACCACAACGGCAGGCTGGCGGGGATATTGACGGCGGTTGACAGGATAATGCCCGACGACAGGGACAACGTCGCGTCGCAGGCCGTCAAGCACGACGCATTGGAAACCCCGGCGGCCATCTTGGGCGCAATAGACGAAATCAACAAAATGCGGAAAAAAGGCAACCGGCTTTTTTTTGAAAACAAGGACAAAAACGACGGACCCATATCAAGCGGCACCAACGGAAGCGACGCTGCCCCTTCAAATACCGAAAAAAACGCCGAAACGGAAACCGGTAAAACTTTAGATGTGCCCGAACCAATTCTGTCCCTGCCGCTCGGCGCAAAAGCCGCCATAAATTCGCGGCCATTGCATGAATCGGGCGAAAATGCCGCAAATGCAAGACTTCCGCCGGGCGGCGAAGCAATCGCCGAGACATTGGAAAAACGGGGCTACTACGAAATACTGGGTATTGGCGAAAACGCCGATGAAAATGAAATAAAAAACGCTTACAGGGCACTGGCAAAAAAATACCACCCCGACGTCAACGTGGGAAACAGGGACGCGGAAATGAAGTTCAAGGAAGCAAACGAGGCCTATTCGGTTTTGGGCGATCCGGAAAAAAGAAAAGCCTACGGCCAAAAACCATATGCAAAAAAACGCGCCGAAAACGACGCCGGAACAAAAATTGCGCAAACCGCCGAAAAAAATTCAACTGCGGGCGAAATTGATGCCGATGCCAAAAACGAAAAAAATTTTTCAAGCGGCAAAAAGAAAGACAGATTTGCGCGCCGCGCGCTCGACAAAGGCTTTGTCCTCACCCAGGCCGCCGCGCATTTGATGCCCGACGAACAGCAGGACGAAAATTCCGGGACAGCGGGCATCCGCAAAATGATTTCAGAGGGCGCGAAAATAGCCAGGGTCATAGCCACGGCGGAAAAGAAACCGTCGAAGCTGCAGCATGAAGAGGACGGGGAGTTCTTGACTGACGGAAACACCCCGGAAAACAACAGTTTGGAATCCGCCGGCGAAAACGTTTTGCGGATTGATAGGCCAACCGGGGAAGATGCCCATGAAAGCAATCTTTTGGAAGAAGCGAAAAATATCGGAAATGAAAGAAATACAACAAAAAATGATTCAATGATTTCAAATGGCGGAGATACGGGAAATTCCGCCATATCCGGCGTTTCCCGGCCAAAATCAAAAAAAGAAGCCAAAATTGAAAACGGCATAGACCACAAAATAGATAAATATACAGCCGAGGCCGAGAAGCTGGAAAAGAAGATTGAAAAAGCCGAAAAGAAAATCCCGAAAAAGAAAATAAAGAAAATAAGGCTGGCGCATGGCGAACATGGCAGGACAAAACGGCAAATTTCCTTCGCGGACGAAAAAATCGAAAAGGCCGACGCAAAGTGGAACCGGGAGCAAAGCAGGACCCTTTCGGCCAACGCCGGCCGCTATGCCGCAGGCAACGCTTCCGCTTTTGTCCACGGCAAAATATCGGAGTCGGAAAACCTTGCGGGCAACACGGGGCTCAAGGCGGCGCACACGGCGCAAAAAGGTTTGGCCAAAACTTGCGCCGCCGCCAGGGGCGTCCACCGCCATATCAAAAACGCGCCTTACCGCAGCCTTCAGCATCTAAAAGCAAGGGAAGCCCGAAACAGGGGGAAACTGGCCTATCAGCAGCTTCTGAAAGACAATCCGGAACTGCGGGGAAAATCCGTTTCCCGGATGTTCCAAAAACGGCGCATAAAAAAAGAGTATGCGAAGGCGTTCAGGGCGGCGCAGTCGGGCGATTCGAAAATGTCGGCGTTCGGCACACTCGGCGCGGCCGTCGGCATTGGGGCGGCCGCCGCCAGCGGCAACGGAAAAGCCTTCGCAAAAGCGGGGGTCGACATCGCCTTCAGAAAATCGGGGCGGGTGCTTGCCAGGGCCGCCGCGCCCATCCTCCTGAAAATCGGACTGCTCCTGTTGATTTTCGCTTCGATCCTGCTGCTGTTTGCCATGTGCGTTTCTTTGTTCAACTCGTCGGCGGGCCACGTCCTCGAGGCAATATCTTACACCGCCGATGCGGACGACATAACCGGCGCAAGCGTTCATATGACGCAGCTTGAAGTGGAGCTGAAAGAAAGCATTGTCGAGGCGGCAAGCGATTTGGGGGGCCTGCACGAATTTAGGCTCGTAATCAGCAAGCCGGGCGGAGGGGGCGCGGATATGGCCTTCGAGGGGACATTGGTCGCCCCCGGGCGCGGGCACCCGTACTATGAAGCGCCCGTGTATGACCCCCCCGATTTCGACCCGCTCGCGCTTTTGCCGTATTTGTCGGCCATATGCCACGACCCATTTGAGGTCATGGCCTATCTCACGGCGCTGTGCGGGGATTTCAAGGGCCACGACATCGAGGACATATTGAGGGAAATTTTTGATGCGGCGTTTTCATTGGAGATTACCGAAAGCATTGAGGTGCGCACCGCTGCCGTCGAGGCATGGCACTATGAAACGCAGGACTTGGGGGGCATGCAGGATCTGGGCGGCTACGTGGACGGAGCCTGGGTGCCTGACTGGCAGTGGGTGTCCGACTGGCAGGAAGTGCGGGTGGGGCCTTTTGAGGAAGATATGGAATACGAATGGCACTGCCGCGAGGTCGCGCTGACAATCAACTCGACCATCGGCGATGTCCTTTTGGGCCGCATGGACGACGAGCAGCAGGAGCAATACATTTTGATCATGGAAAGCCTTGGCCTGCGGCAGTTTGTGGGGAGCCCGTTCGAGGACAACTGGCTCGGCTCCGTGTCGAGCATTTACGGGTACAGATTCCACCCGACGACACTGGAGCGGGAAATGCACGCGGGCATCGACATAGCTAGGCCCGAGGGTACTCCGATCATGTGCGGAGCGAAGGGGACTGTCACTTTCGCCGGGGACAAGGGCAGCTACGGCAACACGGTCATCGTCGAGTACATCGACGCGGAAAGCGGCCTGGGCGTTCGGCTGCTGTACGCGCACTTGGCCGCCGTCGATGTTT
>Ga0209737_10000297_pt1 | contig 43529 bp, 28 predicted proteins | sample TergutCu122P3_FD_187284 | JGI IMG/M metagenome (GOLD analysis project Ga0209737, IMG submission 187284) | Cubitermes ugandensis P3 segment gut microbial communities from Kakamega Forest, Kenya - Cu122 P3 (SPAdes) (version 2) | ecosystem: Host-associated > Arthropoda: Insects > Digestive system...
AAACACGCCCTGAAAGGGCAAAATCAATAATTTTGTTTTCTGATTTTGCCCTTTCAGGGCGTAGTTTTGGTTTGTTCATTGTCGTAGGGCGATGCCCTACGCTGGATTATATAAGGCTTTCAGCCTTTTGCGGTAACGATTAAATTTCATGCGGTTGCCCTAAAATATTTAGGGCAACCGCAAAAACAAAGCCTTTTCGACTAAAAAAACCTCATAGGTTTTGAAAATCTTGTAAGGTTTAGTATGAAACAGGCAGAGCTTTATTTAATAAACTATACTAAGGCACAGCCTTAGCTCAACGGGGACTCTCAACTTCTCTTTTATTGTTATGCTAACTTAATTATTTTCCCTGCAAGATGGAAATAATTTTGTTGGATAAATCTTCTCCTATATAATCGTCATCAAATTGCCAATGAGCTTCACGATTTCCAATTCCGACTTCCCGCCAATTCATACCAAAGAAAAAATAATCTCCCAATGGGTGGGTCGCATATGTACCGCAGCCTTCGATACAAGGTGTATAATAAAAAGTGAGAAAAGCACTTGAAACGCCTGTTTCCACTAAAACAATTCGAAAAGTAATTTTTGATGTAGTAAAACTCACTCTGGCGTTTAAGTAAGGGTAAAGATATACTATTTTGTTCTTTTTTTGTCGAACCATTGTTTTTGCAATCTCATCATATTTCGTATTTTCCAATATTTCAATAATCAAGTCTGCTTTTACCTTTTGCGCAATACTTTCATAACTTGCCTGCTCATTTACCACCAATTTTTCCAATAAAGCTCTATCTCTTACAACCATGCCTGCGTTCATTAATTTTTTCTCCATGATATTATAGAGTTCGGTGTTTTGAACTTCTTGTGTAACATTCGATGTTGTGTTGGGAGTTCTTAAAACAACAGATATTTGTTGTTTATTATTCAAGAATTGTTTTAATTCGGGCGAAATAGAAATTTCATTTTGCTTTTGCATAGATTTTACGATGTAAAGTTTTGGCTTACAAGAACTTAACGAAAATATTGCTGCGATTCCAATAATTGCGATTACTCTACTCATCTGGCTTTTCAAACTCGCCCCGTTTTTGAAATGGTCTCTGGTCTCCATTGCTCTGTTTGCGTTTGTGTTTTGTCGCATAACTTTAAAATTTAAATTGTTAGTATTAATGATTTATAAAATCCATTTTTATTTACACAACCACACGAAAAAAGCGTAAACTATTCGCTGATTGCTTATTTTAATTAACAGGCTCTGCTAAACCATTGTGTTCAAATAAGTGCAAATAGTTCACGCCCGAAGACGTGAACCTCGCAACCTTATTCTCGAACACTTGAAAGTTAGCAGACTTCGTTAATTAGAGAAATAAGAGCTAAAAGCTCAATAAAATGTGCGTATTGCTACGCTGTTATATCATAGGCTCGTTGTTTTTAATTGTTTAATTCTTGTTTTAATAATTCATATATTTTATACCTGCGCATACATATCAATTTCTTGAATAAAGTTATCGGGAGTTTCGATATGCCAAAGGAAATACGATTTTCGGGCTAAATCCCAAATATTATGTTTGTCGAAAAAAGCAATTACTTCTTTTCCCGACATATTTTTCTTGTTGCGGTAGTATTCTACTACAAACACTAAAAATGTATTTTCTTTACTCACGATTGCTCCTCCGTTTTTTAGCTTTATCAGCGTAGCGTTTTATCAATATTTATCGCAAAGTATTTATCTATATTTTTTATCCCTAAACGATTTTCCACAAAAAACAAAATTAAACAATATTTTTCAAAAAAAGGAAAATATGAATGAAAAAATATACCTTTGCGCCGCAAAAGCCTATAAAAACATGACCCTCTCCGATTTAGCATTAAAACGTCCCATTGGCGCCATTGTGGCAAATATTATTATACTCTTAATGGGTTTGGTGGGAATGTCGTTTTTAGGCGTGCGCCAATATCCGGCAATCGACCCGCCGATAATTACCGTAACCACCAGCTACACCGGCGCAAGCGCCGAAATTATAGCGTCGCAAATAACCGAGCCGCTCGAAAAATCAATCAATGGCATTGGAAGTATTCGGAATATTTCATCGCAGTCGGCGCCGGGAATAAGCCGTATTACCGTAGAATTTGCGCTGAGTGCCGATTTGGAAAAAGCTGCCAACGATGTGCGCGATAAAGTGTCGCAGGCTCAACGCAGTTTACCGCAAGATATTAACGCTCCGTCGACAGTAACAAAAGCCGATGCCGACAGCGACCCGGTTATAATGCTCGCTTTTCAAAGCACTTCGATGAATGCAATTGAGTTGAGCGAATATGTAGAAAATAACGTGCTTGAAAGAATACAGACAATTGAGGGAGTGAGTTCGGTTGCTATTTTTGGGCAGCAACGTCCGGCTATGCGCCTGTGGTTCGACCCCAACAAAATGGTGGCGCACCAAATAACGGCAAGCGATGTGCTTGCTGCCCTTACTCGTGAAAACGTGGAAATGCCTGCCGGAAAAGTGCGTGGCGACGGCACGGAATTACTTATAAAAACCAGCGGACGGATTAATACCGAAGAAGAATTTAATAACCTGATAATTGTAGAAAACGACAAACAACTTGTGCGTTTGCGCGATATTGGCGAAGCCTACATAGGTTCGCAAGACGAAGAAAGCGGCGCAAAAATGAACGGTTACGATGGTTTGATGCTTGCCGTGTTTGCCATGCCGGGCGCAAATGCCATAGAAATTGCCGACGAATTTTACAAACGGTTGGAGCACATAGAAGAAGTGTTGCCCGCCGGAATTGAAACATTTATAGCTCGCGACAGGGCGCAATTTATTCGCCAATCGGTAAACGATGTGTTTGAGACACTGCTGATTGCCATTATTTTGGTAATGCTTATCGTGTTTATATTTTTCCGCAACTGGATTGTGGCAATTCGTCCGCTTATTGATATTCCGGTTTCGTTGGTGGGAACGTTTTTTGTGATGTATCTCATGGGCTATTCCATAAATATTATATCGCTTTTGGGAATTGTACTTGCCACCGGTTTGGTGGTCGACGATGGAATTGTGGTAACAGAAAATATTTTCAAAAAAATGGAAAAAGGCTTGGACAAACTCACAGCCGCCCGAGAAGGTACCCGTGAGATATTTTTTGCCGTTGTGTCCACGTCCATTACGCTGGCGGTGGTGTTTGTGCCGATTTTGCTTTTAGACGGTTTTACCGGAAAATTGTTCCAGGAATTTGGCGTGGTAATTTCGGTTGCTGTTATTATTTCATCGTTTGTGGCGCTCACAATTACGCCGGTGCTCAATATTCTTATGGGCAAACGCCGAAGCCACCAATCGAAATTTTATGTAAAAACCGAAAAATATTTTGAATACATAGAAGATAAATATCGCCGCTTTTTGGCATATTTTTTCTTAAAACCGTGGCTTTCGGTATTTATTGTAGTTTTTTGTTTGGGAATTATGGTTTTGCTGTTCTTCAATTTGCCAAGCGGATTGCCGCCCAACGAAGACCGTAGTTTTGTGCGTGTCAATATTACCATGCCCGAAGGGACTAATTTTGCAAGCACATCGGGTTTGATAAATGAAGCTGCAAAAATGACCTTGGATAGCATTCCCGAAGCCCGTTTGGTGCTTGCCCGCTACGGGTTGGGCGCAAGTGCCAATACCGGTTTTATCAATGTTTTTTTGATAGACCCTTCGGAACGCAGTCGTTCGCAAAGCGAAATTGCACGAAAACTGTCGAAATTATATGTGCAATATTTTCCGCAAGCGAGAATTATTACCAATGAAGAGCCTACCATTGCTACCGGTGTAGGTGGTGGACAGCCGGTACAATTTGTGCTGCAAAACCTTGATTTTGAGAAACTGCGTGAACAAATGCCTGCGTTTTTCGAGGAAGTGCAAAATAGTCCGGTATTCAGTTCTTCCGACGTGAATTTAAAATTCAACAAACCCGAAATAAATATTCGTATAGACAAAACTCGTGCTAATGCGCTGGGAGTGAGTGAAAAAGAAGTTTCCAACACACTCAATTTGGCATTTAGCGGCACTCGTTACGGGTATTTTTTGCGCAACAATAAACAGTATTTTATTATTGGTCAAGTGTTTAGCGAAAATCGCACAATGCCAACCGACATAAATAAACTCAACGTGCGCAGCCGCAACGGCTCGCTTATTCCGCTGACGAATGTTATAGAGATGGAAGAAAGCGTCAATCCGCCGGTGTTGTTCCATTTCAACCGTTACAAATCGGCAACCGTGTCGGCAACCCCTGCGCCGGGCTACACCGTGGGCGATGGCATTGCCGAAATGCGCCGCATAGCCTCCAAAACGCTCGACCACTCGTTTGTAACCTCGCTTGCCGGACAGTCGCGCGATTTTGAAGAAAGCAGTAACGATATTATGTTTGCCTTTTTACTTGCTTTGATATTTGTGTATTTGATTTTGGCTGCACAATTCGAGAGTTTCCGCGACCCGTTTATTATAATTCTTACCATACCGTTTGCCATAGCCGGCGCACTGCTTTCACTGTGGATTTTCGGGCAATCGCTTCATATTTTCTCGCAAATCGGTTTGCTGCTTTTAACGGGTATTGTTATCAAAAATGGTATTTTGATAGTAGAATTTGCCAACCAAAAACGCCAAGCGGGGCAAATCAAGCGTGTAGCCGCCTACGAAGCCGCCGTTGCCCGTTTCCGCCCGATTGTAATGACTTCGCTTGCCACAATTTTCGGTGCCATGCCTATTGCATTTGCACTCGGAGCCGCTGCGCAAAGCCGTGTGGCGCTTGGTATTGTAATTATTGGCGGACAGCTATTTTCGCTTATTCTTACTTTGTTTGTTATTCCGGTTATGTATTTGTATGTTAGTAGTAGGGAGCGGAAGACTATTTTGCAGTAGAGAATACTAACAAATTGTTAGTAAACAAACAAGCGAGAATAGAAAAAGGATAAAAATTAGCTCTATTTTTGTTAATTAAAGATTATTTTGTAAAATTCTCCACTCCAATAGAAAAATGCTATGAATAAATTAGATACTATATTTCGGTCATTAGGCATTAATACAGGTAATGGATTGTATTATACTAATGATGCGAAGTGGAAAACATTACAATTTCCCAATCGTATCGTGCGACTTTTGGAAAACAGAATTAAGCCCGATGCCTTTTTCTGCATAGACAACAAACCCTTGATTTTATTTTTTGAAAATCCAACAGATACGGACTTACACAAAAAAATTTGGAATTTCAATGAAACACCTATTGTTATTATTTCCAAAAATGATGCTGTCGAAATTTTTAATGGTTTCAAATATGAAAAGGATTTAAAGGAACTTGCGAAAATAGACAGCAACAAACTAACCGATTTTACTTATTTCAATCTTTTTACCGACCGAACTTGGGAAAACTATCAGGAACATTTTAAATATGAAAACCGACTTGATTATTTTCTTTTGCATAACATTAAAGCAGCACGTAACATTTTAAAAAAACAAATTGAGCCCAAAATTGCAAATGCTTTAATTGGAAAATGTATATTTGTTCGCTATTTAATAGACAGAAAAGTACTTTTAAGTTTTGACGAAAAACCGAAACGATGGACTAATGACGAATTTTGCAAATTATTAAAAAATCCGACTGAAACAAAGCGCTTTTTTGGTTACCTCAAAGTAAAATTCAACGGCGATGATATTTTTGCTCTTTCTAACGATGAATACGCAAATGTAACCAGCAATGTGTTAAATGTTTTGATAGATTTATTGCAGGGTAATGATTTAGAGCAAGGGATAGCCTCATTGTTTAATTTCTACGATTTTTCCATAATTCCTATTGAATTTATTAGTAATGTTTACGAGTTATTTATTGGAAAAGAAGACCAAGAGGATAAAGGCGCATATTACACACCCTTGTTTTTGGTGGACTATATTCTCAAAGAAACGGTTGAGAAATATTTCGAAAACAACTCAAAATCAGATAGTTGCGTTACGCTCGACCCAGCTTGCGGGTCGGGAATTTTTTTGGTAGAAACATTGCGGAAAATAATAGAACAGTACCAAAAAAACAATAAAAACCAAGAACTTACGGCAGATATTTTAAAAAAATTAGCCTCTAAAAATATCTACGGAATAGATAAAGACCCCAATGCTATACAGGTAGCGATGTTTTCTATCTATTTAACTTTATTGGATTATCAAGACCCTGCGGATATTGAAAAATTTAAATTTCCACCATTATTAAACTCAAACTTCTTTGAGGCAGATTTTTTCAATACAAAACCCGATTTATTTGAAACAAAACTACAAAGTGTTGATTTCGATTTTATAATCGGAAATCCGCCTTGGAAAGGTGGTGCTTTGGGTAAATATGGCGAAAAATATATCGAAGAACGAAGAAAAAAAGAAAAAAACGAAAAGAAAAAATACCCTATTGCTGTTAATAATGGCGAAATTGTAGAGGGATTTGTATTGAGGGTAAGTGATTTTTCAAAGCCAAAAACAAAATGTGCTTTAATTGTCAGAAGCAGTATTTTATATAATTTAGGAAGACAAACTGATTTTAGCAAATTCCGCCGTTATTGGTTAGAGGAGTTTTTTGTCAATAAAATAGTTGAGTTAGCACCTGTAAGGTATGAAGTATTCGAGAAGTCAAATGACCCTGCAATTGCACCTGCCGCTATCTTATTCTATCAATACGCAAATGGACGGAATACAGATGATACCACATTGCAACACATCGCAATAAAACCAACTCGTTTTTTCTCTTACTTTAAAATTTTCACTATAAACAAACCTGATATTAAAAAAGTAGAGCAGAGTTTATTGAAAAAATATGATTGGTTATTAAAGACTTTGGTTTATGGTTCATATTTGGATTTTAATTTGATTAGGCGTTTAAAAGAAAACTATCTTTCAATGAAAGATATAATATCTGATAACAGTAAATTTATTTACGGAACAGGAATACATTATAGTACCAAAGAATTAGAAAAGCCAAAAAACACACAAGATATTAAAGATTTTTCATTAATAAGTTCGTATGCTGTTGATGCTTACAGTATAGATTATGAAAATCAAAAGGACTTAAAACAGAATAATGTAGATAATACAGGTGCAAAAGAATTGTATTATGCCCCAATGTTATTGGTTAGAGAGGGAATAGATACAAAATTACTAAATGCAAAAGCAGCCGTTTCTCAAAAAAACATACTTTTTAAAAGTTCTATTACTTCTGTTATATCTGTTGATAAAGAGCATAATGATTTAAAAACTATGCTTGGGTTTCTTTTGTCTGATTTATATTCCTATTTAGCAATAAATACATTTGCTTCAATTGGAATAGAAAGGGAAAAAGCAGAAATTTATGATAAATTTTCTGTCCCTTATGTAACCTGTGAAATAGTCAAATTAGTAGAGTTTATTGAAAATGCAAAAGCAGAGCAATACAATTTAAAACAACAAGCACAATTTGATAGCATTAAAAATTCAAAAATTCAAAAAGAAATTGATAACGCCCAAAAAGAAATAAATACCGAAATACTAAAAGCATTAAATTTTAATGAAATAGAAAAATCATTACTTGATTATGCGTTGAATATCAACAGACCATTAATTACTCGACCTCGAACTCAAAAAAATAAATATGAAGTTTTAAGCAAACTTCAAAAGGCATTATCAAAACAAGAAATAATTGATTATGCAAACGTTTATCTCAATCGTTTCAAACGAAATATAGACAATAACGAGCGAAAATTTGTTGTTCGAGTTTGGCATACTAATCAATTATTGGGAATGTTTTTTGAAGTTGTACCAACAGATACACCGGACGAAAATGGTATTGTTTGGGAAAATGTAACTGACAAACAAATTTTATCGTTGATAATACAATTAAGTTCCGAAAAAATTACCGATAGATTGTTCATACAAAAAGACATAAGAGGTTTTGAAAAGGACAGATTTTATATATTTAAGCCCAACGAAAAAAGACTTTGGCACAAAGCAATCGCCTATTTAGATGCGGAGGAATTTATGGATGCTATTTTAAGAGCAGGAAGGAGGGGCGAATGATTGACACAGAGTTAAATGCAGTTGGATATATTTATAACACCACGAATTACAATGCAGAATTTCAAAGGGTATTATGTGGTGTTTTTGCTTGTTATACAATGATGTTGAAAGACAATATTGTAATTCCCAATGACGAAAATGAGATTAGAAACATTTTGCTAATCAAATATTTAAAAGATGATAACAAAAGAAAAATTACAGGATTAGCGGGAAATTTCATATTTGATAGAGAAGTACCAGAAGACAACACGAAAGGCAGAACAGATATAAAAGTGCAGACCATTCAGACTTTTACCAAATCAAATGCTTACTACATTATTGAATGTAAACGATTAGACAATGAAAATTTAAACGGTACTACGGGATTGAACGCAAAATATATTGAAAATGGAATTTATCGTTTTGTTAGCAAACAATATTCAACTAATTGCGGAGTAAATGCAATGATTGGTTTCATTGTAGAAGCTATGTGTATTCATTCTAACACAGGCAATATCAAAACTTTATTGAAAAATAATTTTACAAATTGTAATACTACAAAAAACCTTCAAAAAGAAACATTTATACCTGACTTTGAATTTCATTATAGTTCGGAACATAGAGATATTGACAATGAAAATTTTACACTATATCACTTAATGTTGGATTTTTCGAACAATATAAAAGAAAAATAACCAAATCAAATATATCCTAATATCTCAATATCAATGAAACCTCTCCCCTTATTATATAGTTGTTTGTTCGTTTGTTCGCTGCAATTTCCAGCGCAAGCGCAACAATCCCAACTAACTCTTTCAAAAGCAATTGAAGTTGCCCTGAAAAACAATTACAACATAGCCATTGCCCGCAACGAAACCGAAATAGTTTCTACGCAAAATAATTGGGGAAATGCCGGTTCATTGCCTACGGTGCAAGCGGTTGCAGGCGGAAATCTTAGTTCTTCGTATTCACAATCGTATGATAATTCTCCAATCAATTCTTCGCAACTAAATGCCGGTGTGGAATTTGCATGGACGCTTTTCGATGGCGGACGAATGTTTGTGCGCAAAGATATATTGGAGCAAAATCAAGCGTTGAGTGAATTGGAATTGCGGAAAAAAGTGCTTTCACTCACGTTTTCAATTGTTGCCACCTATTTCGATATTATTCGCCAAACGCAACAATTGCAGTCGATAAACGAAGTGATAAATTACAATGCCGAGCGTGTTGCAATTTTAAACACCTCGTTCAATGCCGGAATGAGCGCGAAAAACGATTTTTTGCAGGCGCAAATTGATTACAACAAATCGCTCGCAAGTGCGCATAATCAAGAAGTTGCAATAGTTTCGGCAAAACGCACATTGCAAAATTTAATGGGTAATACCATGACTGCCGATTTTGATGTTACCGATTCAATTACTTTCGACCCTTCGTTGTCAATTGACGATTTACGTGAGAAAATTGTGAACGTCAATATGAATATTCGTGCCGGACAAAAACAATTGGAAATCACGCAGTTGGCGTTTCGTGAGGCTCGCACACTGTTTTTCCCTTCGCTTAGTTGCACCGGCGGGTATTATTACTCAAATTTTTCAAACACCGGTAATTCGCACGGACCGCAAGTGGGTGGCAGACTTGTAATTCCAATTTACCGAGCCGGACAAAACCGGCAAGCCTCCACCATTGCAAAAATCAACACTCTTTCTGCTGAATATCGATTGGAACAAACTCGTTTGGAGGTATTGGAAGATTTGGAGCAGACATTTTTGGAATACGAAAATTTTAAAAAATCTTACGAAATAGAATTGGAAACCTACAAATTTGCACTCGAAAATTTGGAAATAAACACCGCCCGTTTCCGCTTGGGACACAGCACCTCGCTCGAAGTGCACATAGCGCAGGAAGTGTATATGCAATCGGCTACTCGCATGGTTGATTTTGCGTATGCTTTGAAAATGAGCGAGACTAAGTTAAAACAGTTGGTGGCGCAGTAAGTTAGTTGACGAGTTGACAAGGGGAAGAAAAAAACTCGTCAACTTGTTAACTAAAAAACTTGTCAACTAAAAAAAAACATGTAATTTAGCGCACTTAATTTTAACAGTTTCGTAACGGTTTTTAGTATGTGGACAGGCATTGCACGCATCATTCTGCGATATAGAATAGCTCTTTTGGTTGTATTTTTCGGTCTTACCGTTTTTATGGCGTGGCAGGCGCGCAAGGTGCATTTGTCGTACGAGTACGCTGCTTTGTTGCCTCAAACCGACAGTACTTTACAAGAACACAAAGCATTTAAAAAGATTTTTGGTGAAGATGCCAACAATATGATTGTGGGTTTTCAAAGCAATACATTTTTTGAACTCAAACAATTCAACGCATTTTTAGATATGTGCGACAGTTTGCGTGCATTGCACGGGGTTGAAGGTCTTTTGTCGGTGGGCAGCGCACTGAAATTAGAGGGAACACAAATTGTTCCGTATTTCCAAAATCGTCCGCAAACACAAGCCGAACTTGATAGTATAGAATTTGATATTAGGCAACAAAAATTATACGAGGGAATGATGTTTACCGATAGTTCCAACGTATATGCCATGATGATTACCATACCACAAGAAATACTCAACTGTCCCAAACGTGAAGTGTTGATTGCCAAAATACAGACAATTATTACCGATTTTGCGCACAAATACAATGTGCAAACTCACTTTACCGGTATGCCTTATATTCGCACCAAAGTTTCGCTCAAACTGCAAAACGAATTGGTGATGTTTATCGCTTTGGCGGCTTTGGTGTGTGCGCTTATTATGTTTGCGTTTTTCCGTTCAGGAAAAATTGTGCTCTTTTCCATGCTCACGGTGGGCATTGGCGTGGTGTTTACCATGGGAATTATGGGAATGTTGGGGTATTCGATTTCGATACTCAATGCCATGTTGCCGCCGCTGATTATTGTAATCACTGTGCCGAATTGTGTGTTTTTCTTGAATAAATATCATTTGGAATATGCCCGTCACGGCAATCAGATAAAGGCTTTGCAACGGGTAATTGTGAAAATCGGCAACGCAATTTTTATTGCCAATCTCACTACCGCCGTTGGTTTCGGCGCATTTATTGTTACCAATAGTACTTTGCTCATTGAATTTGGTATAGTTGCCTCGCTGGGGATTTTGGCTGCTTTTGTGGCATCGCTCACGCTTATTCCTATCATTTTTAGCTTTTTAGCTCCGCCAAATCCTCGAAATTTAAAACACTTAGATGCCAAACTTATCAATTCTCTTGTTAAACACATTACCAATATTGTAAGCAATCATCGTCCCAAAGTGTATATCACTACCGTTGCTATTATGGTTTTTGCAGCGATTGGCATCAGCCGCCTGCAAACCACCGGCTTCATGGTCGACGACCTTCCGCAGCACGACACACTCATGATTGACCTGAAATTTATGGAGGCGCAATTCGACGGTGCGCTGCCATTTGAATTTATGATAGAAGCTCCCCAAAAAATAAATTTCATGCGCGATAAAGATTTCTTGCGCCGTCTCAATGCGTTTCAAGACAGTTTGGCACGCCACCCCGAAATGTCGAAACCGCTCTCGATACTCGATGTGATTAAATTTTCGTGGCAGGCGCATAATCATGGCGACCCCGAATATTACACCTTGCCCAACAGTATGGACGTGGGCTATCAAAATAAAATGAAAAAAATAGTGCGCAGTCAAACCGGCGGCGGGCTTACTATGGCAATGATAGATAGCACAGGTGCAAAAATTCGGGTAAAAGTAAACGTAAAAGACGTGGGTACTCAACGCATGGAAATTCTCGAAAAAGCTATCTTGAAAGATATTATTGAAGTGTGGGGCGACAGTACTTACCATGTAACGAAGACCGGCGCAAGCGTGGCATTTACAAAAAAAACAGATACGGAAATAGATACGGGAACAGAATATGTTTACAAAATTACGATGACCGGCGCAAGCGTGGTATTTTCAAAAGGAACAAAATACATTCGCAATAGTTTGTTTACAAGTATCGGGCTGGCGTTTGTAATTATTGCTTTCATTATGCTTTTCCTTTTCCGTTCCAAACGAATGGTGGGCATTGCGCTGCTTGTGAACGTGTTGCCGCAATTGTTTACCGCCGCACTTATGGGATTTTTGGGTATTCCCATAAAACCATCTACGGTGCTGGTGTTTTCCATAGCATTCGGTAATGTTACCGACGACTGTATTCACTTCCTTGCACGCTACCGTCAGGAACTCCGGCATACGAATTGGGACATTGGGAAATCCGTTCTTTTGACTATTCGTGAAACAAATCCAAGCATGATTTACACTTCGATTATACTGTTCTGCGGTTTCGGAATTTTCATTTTTTCGCAATTTGGCGGCACGCAAGCCTTGGGCGCTTTGGTGGCAATGACTGTGTTTACGGCAATGATTTCAAACAATCTTTTGTTGCCTTCGCTACTGCTTTCGCTGGAACAAAAAATGACTAAAAAATCATTCGGCGAACCACTGTTACAGATTTTCGATGAAGAAGAAGATATAGAACTTTCGGAATTGCAAATAGCTGAATTACAAACCGATGAAAACACCGAAACCGATGGAGATGCCTAAAATTTTAATAACCGGCGGTGCCGGATTTGTCGGCAGTTATTTAGTGGAACGCCTGTTGCGCGACAAAAAATATTTCATTGTAGTTGCCGACGATTTATCGACCGGCGACATAAACAAACTTCCGCACGCCGATGCGCAATTCCTGCAATTTGTGCAATGCAATGTAAATAATTACGACGAAATTGCTGCAATAATGACTGCACACAAATTCGATTATGTGTTTCACTATGCCGCCATGGTGGGCGTTTTGCGCACGCAACAATACCCATTACAGGTACTTGCCGATATTGAAGGTTTTAAAAATATATGCAACCTTTCGGTTGAAACAAAAGTAAAGCGGGTGTTCTTTTCGTCATCGAGCGAAATTTACGGCGAACCCGTTGAAATGCCGCAAGATGCACGCACCACGCCACTCAATTCACGAGTTCCTTATGCCGTTGTAAAAAATGTAGGCGAAGCGTTTCTACGTTCCTATCATCAAGAATTTGGATTGGAATACGCAATTTTCCGTTTTTTCAACACCTACGGACCTCGCCAAAGCATGGATTTTGTGATAAGTAAATTTATCATAAAAGCCCTGCGCAACGAAGATATTCAGGTGTATGGCGACGGTTTGCAAACCCGCACTTTTTGCTACATCGACGATAACATAGATGCCTGCGTAAATGCCTTTGAACAAAATTTGCTTGTAAACGATGTGGCAAATATTGGCGGAAATAAAGAAATTACAATCTTGCAATTGGCACAAACAATAATTGAAAAAACCAATTCCTCATCGAAAATTGTACACGTAGCCCCATTGAAAGACGGCGACATGACACGCCGTTGCCCCGAAAATACATTTATGCGAGAAACTCTACTTTGCCGTCCGCTTATAGAATTGGAAGAGGGAATTGAGCGGTTGCTTGAAATTGGGTTGTTTGATAATTTGTAGAGACGTGGCGCGCCGCGTCTCCGAATCAAAAAAGACGCGGCGCGCCACGTCTCTACTGTGCTCGCACGGCAGTATGCACCCCTTTTATAGCCCGAATTTTATCAAGAATTTTACCCAAATGCTCTTTATCGTTAATTGAAAGCGAAAGATAGCCTTCAAATTGTCCATCACGGGAATTGATTGAAATGTTGCGAATTGCAATATCTTTTTCTCGCCCCAAGAGTTGGGTTACATTGTTTATTATTCCCAAATCATCGTTGCCAATTATGCGCACACCGGCAGTAAATGCACTATTGTTTACGCTTGCCGTCCACTGCGTTTTTATAATGCGGTAGGGGTATTTTTCCAACATATTCAGTGCATTGGGGCAATTCAAACGGTGAATTTTTATACCACCGCCGGCACTCACAAAACCAAATATTTCGTCGCCTTTTATAGGATTGCAGCAAGGGGCAAACTTATAGTCCACGTTGTTCACATTGTTGTCTATCACAAGTAAATCGTTGCTTTCAATGTCGAGTTTTTTGTGAACGTTCTGTTTAAATTCTGCGGGATTTATGGCAATTGCTTTCTTTTCGGCATCGGTTTTTGACGTGCTTACAAACAATTCTTTGAGGCACGAAAAATCAATTTTATTCTGCAATGCAGCCAAATACAAGTCATTCGTATTTTTCAAACCAAGATGTTTCAACAGCTTGATTACCAAATCGTCGCTAAATTTCAGTTTGACTTGTGCAAATTTGCGCAACACTATTTCTTTGCCTTGTTCTACGTGTTTAAATTCGGCATCGGTCAAGAATTTTTTGATATGGCTGCGGGCTTTGCTTGTTTGCACAAACGTCAGCCAATCCCGTTTGGGCGTTTGTGTTTTCTGTGTTAAAATTTCAACCCTGTCGCCATTTTCAAGGCGGTGTTTTATGGGCACCACTTTGCCGTTTACTTTTCCGCCCACACAAGTATCGCCCACGTTGCCGTGAATTTCGTAAGCAAAATCGAGCACCGTAGCGTTTGCACGGAGTTTTCGCAAATCGTTGTTGGGTGTAAATATAAAAATCTCGTCGGTGTACAATTGCATACGAGAATTTGTTTCATCGTCCATGTTTTCACTATCGGGATTTTCGAGAATTTGGCGGATTTTGGCAAGCCAATCGGTTGCGCCTACAGCATTCGTTCCTTCTTTGTATTTCCAATGTGCGGCATGCCCTTTTTCGGCAATTTCGTCCATGCGGCGTGTGCGAATTTGCACTTCGACCCATTTATTTTCTTGCCCCAACACAGTGGTGTGCAACGATTCATAGCCGGTATTTTTCGGCGACGAAATCCAATCACGCAAGCGGTTAGGATTAGGGCGATACAAATCCGAAACAATTGAATACACGTTCCAACAAGCACTTTTTTCGTTTTCTCTGTCGGTATCTATAATTATGCGAATTGCAAAAAGGTCGTAAATATTTTCAAACGAAACCTTGCTTTTTTGAATTTTTTTCCAAATAGAATGAATAGATTTCGGTCGTCCTTTTATTTCGCACTGTACGCCTTTTTCTTTCAACGCCGCCTCAATCGGCGCAATAAATTCCTTAATATACGCATCACGCATTGATTTTTTTTCGGCGAGTTTTTGCGCAATCATTTTATACGCATCGCTGTGCAGGTATTTCATGCACATTTCTTCCATTTCGGTTTTTACGGCATACAAACCAAGCCGGTGTGCTAAGGGCGCATACAATGTCGAAAGTTCTTCGCACAAACGAATTTGCGTTTCGTGTTCGTAATTTTTTATTGAGCGTAATTCATATAATTTTTGCGCCAAAAGCAACAAAAGTATGCGCACATCATCGGCTTGACTGAGGAGTAATTTTATAAAATTTTCGGAATGAAATTTCGATTTTGAAGTGTCAATTTTGCGCACGCGTACAAGTCCTTCAACAATGGTGCGCACTGCTTCGCCATAATTTTCACTCAGATTTTTTACCGTAATTTTTTGCTTTTGAAAAGCATAAAAAAGCAACAAACTACATATTACTTTATCGCCCACACCAATATTCGTTACCGCAATATGCAGTGTTTCAAGCGTTTTGTGCATTTCGTCGGCAGAATTATAAAGCAGTGCTTCGGAATATGCTTTTTCAATCCGTTGAATGTCGGTTTGTTTTATAAACGGTTGCGCTGTTGCGATAATTTTTGAAAAATCTATCGTTTCCATGGTTTTTTAGGTTTTGTGCTTCACAAAAATAGAAAAAAAGCGGCTATCTCAAAAGAAACAGCCGCTTTTTATAGTTATATGTTTATGTTTTAAAAACAATATTTACAACACAAGCAGCAAAGAATTGCACCCACAATCAACGCAAATATTCCCAACAATGGTTGGCTTACATTCTTTTCTTTGATTTCGCCATATAGCTTTTGGATATAAAACTGCGGTTGTTGTTCATAATTGTATAAATAGAAGAAGAACACAACCATATAAATAAATATCATAACGAGCAATCCTATGAGCAACAACGCATAACCTATGCTCGCCAAAATCCATGGAAGAATTTCGGAGAACTCTATTTTCACAGTGTTTTTCATGTTTTCAATTTTTTTGCCGAAATTTTCAGTCTTGGTTTTTAAAACTGCTTTTGTAATTTCAATTTCGGTAGTAGCAGCGGCAATTGCATTGCTTGCCTCGTCGATAGTTGCAAAATAATGCGGACGTTTTTCTTTTGGTTTGTCGGCTTTTGGCAGCACGGTTACCACTGTTCGTATTGTGTTGCCGTCTTCGGTTTCAAGCATTACTTCAAATGTACCGGTTTGTTGCCAAATCGTTGAAAATCCTGTTGATTTTGCTCGTCCTTGTCTGCCGGTTTTGGTGCTTAGAATTACATTTCCGTTCATGTCGTTTATTTGCCATGAATACGAATACATACCGTCCATCAGCGGAATAGTGAAAAATTGTGTTTCACCTTCATACGCATTGCCCGAGAAAGTGTGTATAGTATTAGGTTTTATATTGCTTTTTGCGGCTTCGGCTGCTTTTAAATTTTCTTGTGCGGTTACAATTTTTTGCTCCAAAGATTTTGCCGTTGTATCACGAATGTATTCAAGTTTTTTAACAGCTTGCACATTTTTTATTTTTTCAAAGTTTTTACCGAAAATCTCTGCTGTTTTTAATCCATAATCGTTTACATCTGATTGCGAAATAGTAACAATACCAAAATAAATCACACCCGTAATAATTGCCGGAATAATAGTAGCTACAAGTGAGCCAAAAGCCCAAAACGGAAGCGAAACGATAAATTTAGGCGCACGCACCGCAAATGCTTTTACGAAATCAATAATTGAAATATCTTCGCCGTTTTCGGCTATGTATGGCGGTAAAAATGCCGATGCACCAAGAATTGCCACGCCGAATAAAACAATGAACGGAGTAAGAATTTGCGCAAGCGTAATAGAAAGGCTTTGAACAATAACGTTTGTGGCAAATTCACGTAAAACAAACGCTAAAATAAGTGAACTTGCTGCGCCGATAAGCCACATTGCAAATATTTTGTAGCTCACACGTGCATTTTCATCTGAAAATTGTGCGCCACGGAACTGAGCCGTTGCTTTGAAAACCAAAAATTGCGCAACAAGGCAAACAACAAAAATACCAACACCAAATACTATTCCATAAGGGAAGAAAACGAAAACAAAATACGCCAACAACAGTACTGCAACGGTAATTGCGGTATATATGCACGCTGGAATAAAAAATTGTTTTTTATAGGTTTGTTTAACCATTACACACGAAAAATGGAACATTTTCCATGCAATTACAAATATATAATGTGCAGCGAGTTTGAGTAAAGAATACAAAATTGCAATCACAACTTCGTTCCAAATCCATAGCACAACCCAACGGATTTTGGTTGCAATAAATACTAAAAACTCGCCAATGGCAGCAATTCCGTGAGCTACCAGCGCAAAGAAATTATATACAATTACACAAGGCAATATAAACACTGCCACAACATTAATCCAATCACGTTCGGCTTGGAGTTTTGTTTTCATTTGCGAAATTGATACTACTGACGATGGTTTTCTCCCTTTTACCGAAGAATAGAAAAAGCCAATAAATGCAAGCGCTGCTGTAATGGCTAAAATGGTATAAAACAATGACATACTACGTAAAATTAAAAATTATTGTAAATAAATTATTTGAAAATTGGGGTCATTTCTTTCGTTCACAAATTGCTCAGCCAATTGTTTATTTGGAAAAGGTCCTAAGAAAACTTTGAAAACCTGTTCGTTGGAGTTCCCATAATCGGGTGCCCAAAAATAATTCGACTTATAACCAAGCGACCAATGTTGGCTGCTTAAGCGAATTGCATCGGCTTCACGGGTGGTGGTTGCTATTACTACTATCCACATTGGTGTTGGCAACAATCCGGGTGTTGTAACGCGGTCTCTTGTCGAATTTCGTGGTTGAACTGCTCGTGTTGAACGTGGAGTTTGAGTGGTTGCCGGTGTTGCAGAGACGTGGCGCACCGCGTCTTTACTTGAGACGGCTTGTTCCTTCGTTTGTTTTGTTTGCTCCACCACTTTTATTTCTACTACTGTTTCCTGCACTTTTCCGGTTGCTGAGCCCGTCGAAGCATCTTTTTTTGCGGGAACTATTACCGTTTGCTCTATTACTTCAAGTTGAAACGTTTCCACAATTTCTTCTTTTTTTCGAGGCGTTTTTTGCACAGTTTCCGCCGGAGCCATTTGCACAACCGGTAATGCAAAATCATTTGATGCCGGCGTTGTAACTTTCGTTTTTTGCTGTGCGGCAGAAGTATCGGCATTTACTTGTGCAGCATCTTCCGACTGTTTGTCGGGGCTTTGACAAGCAAAAACGGCAAAACATGCAAATGCAAATAATATGCTGTTGCGCAGCGATTTTTTATTGGATTGTAATTTTCCTAAAACAGACATACAATATATATATTAGGGGTTAGGTTATAGGTATTAGGTTGTAGGGGTTAGGTTATAGGTATTAGGTTGTAGGTGGTTTCCTTGTTTCCTCGTCTCCTAAAACCTCGTCTCCTAATTGGTTTTGTATTCAAAAGTAACTGTTTTTAATTCAGCATTTGCTTTTACAATTTTTTCTTTCAATGTTACTTTATAGCGTTTAAGTTCTTCACGAATGCGAACATCGCCGGTTGCCATACACTGCGCAGCAAGTATTCCGGCATTTTCGGCAGCATTAATTCCCACCGTAGCCACAGGTATTCCCGGAGGCATTTGCACAATTGCAAGCAGTGCGTCCAAACCGTCTAAACTTGCTTTTATAGGAACACCAATTACCGGCAGAGTAGTCATTGAAGCAATTACACCGGGCAAATGAGCAGCCATGCCGGCTGCTGCTATAATTACTTGAATACCGTTTGCTTCGGCATTTTTAGCAAATTGTTCTACTGCTTCGGGCGTTCTATGCGCCGAAAGAGCGTGTATTTCAAAAGGTATTTTGAAATCGTTTAAAACTTTTGCCGCCTTTTCCATTACCGGCAAATCAGAGGTACTCCCCATGATTATGCTTACTTGTGCTTTCATATTAAAGTATATTAAAAAAATTTGCTACGAATATAGTGATTTTTTATTATAATTATTAATTATTTAGGTATTAATTATCATTTTTTTGTTCACATATCTTTTTGTCCCCTTGTTTTTCAACAATTTATAATTCATAATTTAATAATTAATCAAGTTCCCTGCTCACAGTTTTCCCTTGACAGCAATTTTTAAATTTCTTCCCACTTCCACAATAACAAGGGTCATTTCGCCCTATTCTTTTCTCAACTCGTATGGGAGCAGTTTTTTGCACTTCGCGGGTGTCGTTGCTGTTGCCGGCAAATGGATTGTTGCGGTGCATTTGCATTCTTTGCATATCGGAACTACGGCGTTGCTCGTGTCCTTCTTCTGCTCGCGCCATTTGCGGAATTTGCGCTTTTAATACGCTCGACACCACTTCTTTATTCACTTGTTCGAGCATTGATTGGAACAAATTGAACGATTCAAATTTGTAAATTAACAATGGGTCTTTTTGCTCGTAACTCGCATTTTGCACCGATTGTTTCAAATCGTCCAATTCACGCAAATGTTCTTTCCACGCATCGTCTATACGCATCAAAATCAGGGCTTTCAAGAATGAACGCACTACTTCTTTTCCTTCGGTTTGCGTTGCCCGTTCCAAATTTGTGAGTATGCTGAATACGCCTTTGCCATCGGAAATTGGTACTACAATATTTTTATAGCGAGCACCTTCGTTTTCAAATACTTCTTTAATTTTTGGAAATGCTTGTTGTGCAATTGTACCGGCACGGCGGTCGTAAATTTGCAAAAGTTCGGCGTATAATTTTTCGGTCAAATCGTCGGGCGAAAGTTGCATAAATTCTTTTTCCGTAACCGGACTTTCCAACGAAAGCACACGCAAAAGTTCCATACGGAAATCTTCGTATTCCACCTGCCCATGCGTTTGAGCAATAATGCTTGCGCACAAATCGTACATCATATTCGAGAAATCAACGCCAATGCGTTCGCCAAACAAAGCATGGCGGCGTTTTGTGTAAATTACTTCACGTTGCGAGTTCATCACGTCGTCGTATTCCAACAAACGTTTACGAACACCAAAGTGATTTTCCTCAACTTTACGTTGCGCACGCTCAATTGATTTTGAAATCATAGAATGTTGAATCACTTCGCCTTCTTCAAGTCCAAGTCTGTCCATAATACGGGCAATGCGGTCGGAGCCGAACATACGCATAAGATTATCTTCGAGCGAAACGAAAAATTGCGAAGAACCCGGGTCGCCTTGCCGTCCGGCACGACCACGCAACTGGCGGTCAACACGGCGGCTTTCGTGGCGTTCGGTACCTACGATTGCCAAACCGCCGGCATCTTTCACAGCCTGCGAGAGCTTAATGTCGGTACCACGACCAGCCATATTCGTAGCAATCGTAACTGTTCCAGCTTGACCAGCTTCGGCAACTATATCAGCCTCTTTCTGGTGCTGTTTCGCGTTTAACACGTTGTGTTTTATGTTTCTCATTTTGAGCATTTTACTCAAAAGTTCCGAAATTTCCACCGAAGTAGTACCCACCAACACCGGACGACCGGCTTGTACCAATTCCTGTACGTGTTCAATCACAGCATTGTATTTTTCACGGCGGGTTTTGTAAACCAAATCTTCTTTATCGTCGCGAATAATTGCTCTGTTTGTAGGTGCAACCACTACTTCCAATTTGTAAATATCCCAAAACTCTTTTGCCTCGGTTTCGGCTGTACCGGTCATACCCGCAAGTTTTTTATACATACGGAAATAATTTTGCAGCGTAATGGTGGCGTGCGTTTGCGTAGCGGCTTCAACTTTTACCCGTTCTTTTGCCTCAATTGCCTGATGCAAACCGTCGGAATAGCGTCTGCCTTCCATAATACGACCGGTTTGTTCGTCCACAATTTTCACTTTGTTGTCCATTACCACATATTCCACATCGAGTTCAAACAGGGCGTAGGCTTTCAACAATTGTTGAATGGCGTGTACACGGTCGGATTTTATAGAATAATCCAAAATCATAGCATCTTTACGAGCAATTTTTTCGCTGTCGGAAAGTCCCGATTTTTCAATTTCGGCAACTTCGGAACCAATGTCGGGAAGTATAAAAAAGGTTTTGTCTTCCAAATCGCTCGACAAAAAGTCGATACCTTTTTCGGTCAATTCAATAGAATTATTTTTTTCGTCAATCACAAAAAACAAATCATCGGTAACCAAGTGCATGTGCTTGTTGTTTTCTGCCATGTAAAAATTCTCGGTTTTTGTAAGCAAGGTTTTCATGCCTTGTTCGCTCAAAAGTTTTATAAGAGCTTTTGTTTTTGGCAGGGCTTTGTGAGCACGCAACATGAATTTTGCACCTTCTTCGGCTATTTTTTTATCGTCGGAATTGATTTGATTTTTGGCATCAACAAGCAATCGTGTTACCAATGTTTTTTGAGCATTGTAAATTTTTTCGATTTTCGGACGATATTCCATAAACAGCTCATCGCTATTCGATTTTTTAGAAATCGGACCCGAAATAATCAACGGCGTACGGGCATCGTCAATCAACACCGAGTCAACCTCATCGACAATGGCAAAATTATGTGGTCGTTGCACCAATTCGTCGGGCGTTCCCGACATATTATCGCGCAAATAGTCGAAACCAAATTCGTTATTCGTACCAAAAGTAATATCAGCGTTGTAGGCTTTGCGGCGAGCATCGGAATGCGGTTCGTGGCGGTCAATACAATCAACGCTCAAACCATGAAATTCGTACAGTGGACCCATCCACTCCGAGTCGCGGCGGGCAAGGTAATCATTCACCGTAACCACGTGAACGCCCATACCTGCAAGTGCATTTAAGAACACCGGCAGTGTTGCTACAAGCGTTTTACCCTCACCGGTAGCCATTTCGGCAATTTTGCCCTGATGCAAAATAGTACCTCCAATCAGCTGCACATCGTAGTGAACCATAGCCCATGTTATCATGTTTCCGCCGGCTCGCCATGAATTTTTCCAAATGGCTTTGTTGCCTTCAATTGTTACGAAATCTTTTGTTGTAGCCAATTCCCGGTCTTTGTCCGTAGCTGTAACTTCGAATGTTTCATTGTCGGTAAACCGGCGGGCAGTTTCTTTTACCAGCGCAAATGCCTGCGGTAAAATTTCGTCTAATTTTTTGGCAATCGCCGCATCAATATCTTTTTTCAACGCATCGATGCTGTCGTACATTTCTTCACGTTTGGCAAACGAAAGAGTTTGATTATCGGTAAGTTCCTGTGTAGTTGCATCAATTTTCTGCTGAAACGGATTAATAACCGCTTGAATTTCGGCACGCAATGCCTGCGACACGGCTCGCAGTTCGTCTAAAGATTTTGCTTCGTAAATTTGCTCAAATGATTTAATTGCATCGAGTATGGGACGTACGTTTTTTATGTCGCGTTCCGATTTGTTTCCTCCAATAAACATTTGGAGTACGGATTGTAGTAGGTTCATGATTTTTTAATTTTAATGCGCAAAGATAGAATAATTATAAATTATGAGTTATTAATTATTAATTATTTTTTGGGAAACGAGGGGACAAAGTTTTAGGGAACGAGGTATCCCGAAGGACTTTAGGAATTTAGTTTTTTTCTTTTTCGTTTGTACAATAATGCAAGCCCAAATAATCCTGCCAAAATCCATAAACTTGGTTCACTCATTCGCTGAGAATTTTCGTCTAAGTCTAATGATTTGTTGCTTGATAAAACTTGCTCTTGTTTCTTTTTCAAAGCGGCTTTCTGTGCCTCATTTTCAACAACCAAATACGAAGTTACAGGCATCATTATTTTTGAAATGAAACTGTTTTTTACCAAATTCAGCCATTCTCTGCCCGAAATTTCGGGGTGCAAAATTTGTGAACGCCATTGTGCCTGCATTGTCAAACCCGATTGCCAATTTTTCTCTTGGATTTCTGTTTTATCAATCTCAAAAATATCTTTCTTTAAAATGATACTATGCGCAATAGGAAAACCGCCATCTAAATAAACAACTGTACTATCCGAGAGTTTATACTCCAAAACAGGTTGTTCAAAAGAATAAATCAGCGTGTCGGGAGAATAATTATAAGCTATCAAATCAGCAAAATTTACAATCTTAACAAAACTATTCTTTTCTTTTTTGGGCTTATCGGTCAAGTAATGTGTGCGTAGATTTCCATTATTGTCAAGATTGAAAAACAAAATACTTTCGGGAAAAGCAAAATCAAAGTCGGAAAAATCTTTGTCCAAAACTGCATTTTGAATGCTGTCGGTAACAACCACAATAACGGAATAAATCTTGTTTTTATAAGCATTAAACAGCGCAGTTTGTATGGCTCGCTCCAAGAAAAAACCGCCTTCAAATGTTTGTGATTGATAATTTCGTTTCCAATCGTTATTCAATGGAAATGTATTCACGTAACTGTTCACAAAACTAATTTTAGCATCTTCTGCCTCCCATTTATGTTCTTCTACAATTTGTTCTATTCGTTTTGTAAAATCGGCTGTAAGGGTGTCTTTTCCTCTGGAAACATCAACCAAAAAATGAAAAGTCGGTTTGCGAAAAGTCCATTTCATTTTTTGTTTATGTTTGGACGACACAAACGCTACATTTTCGGTTTCTACATTTTCGTAAATAGTTTCTTTTTCATTTCCCAACGCAACCGTATTGCCGTCAATTCGCAGTGTTATAGGCTCTTTGTGCAAAAATTCAATACCTGTTTTGCGCACTTCTTTTTCGGCAAACGGAAAAACTCTGAAAGCAACTTTATTTCCTGTGAGATAATACAAAATTCCCGGGTCTCGATTTTCATTTCTAATATTTGAAAACACCCACATTGCCGACCGTTTTTCAGCCAACATTCCGTACTCTTTTTTATCGCCTACATACAAATAATAATCGCTAATCCAACAGCCTTCGGGCAAATCAATCGTGGTGGCGTATTCGGCAAACCAACTGTCTTTACGATTATTTGTTATTTCCAAATCAACCCAACTTTTCCACACTTTTTGTTCTTTGTCGTAAACGCTTGAAGTTGAAATATTTGTAATTTTCACATTTTCATTTCGGATATTATCATTATTCCACAACTCAAACGAAGTTTCGCCGAAAAATACTCGCTCAATATAATTGATTTTAGTGTCGGAAAGCGTAAGATTATCTAAAACCAACCAATTAAAATATGTCGATAAATACGGTTGCTGACCCCCGAAAATACCGCCTCGGTTGTTATCTTTATGATTTCGTATAACATTGAGCGTTTTTTGAAGCGAATTTTTATCAATAGTGTATTGTTTTGAATAATCGGGTGTGTATAAATATTCAAGGGTTTTGTTTAAAACACGTCTGTCATTCAAATAATTAGCCGTAAGACACACAGGAATTACCAAAAATCCCAATGAAAAAATTCCGATACTAATTTTTTTGGAAAAATAGGATTTTAAAAACGAAAAATCTTTTGAAAGTTCGTGTATGTGAATTACAAAAAGCAGCAAAGGCGTAAGCATCAAAAATCCTGTGCCAATGGCAATTATGGCAATAACCGACAACGGTAAAAATGGCAAAAACACCAAAAATAAATAAAGTGTGAAAGCAAATGTTACACTTCGACCGGCAAACAAAAACAGTCTGTAAATTTTATTTTCAAGATTGGGCAAGCAAAGCAAAATTCCGTTGACAAGTGCCAAAATATAAAACCAATAACTATTGAAATCGCCGAAAACGCCCGAATTGCCTACGCTAAAATTATCAGCCAAACGCCCGTTATTTACCAATAATCCTATCAATGGGAGAATTATTGTAACAGGGATTTTCCAAAGCAACTGATATTTTTTCCAAACTTCCGCCTTTTTGGTGGCAAGAATAAAAATTCCTCGAATTAAGAAAAAGAGAAATACCAAAGTAGCTGTGATAACAAGTAATATCATTGCGTGATTGCCGAAAGTTCCGTAAAATATGCGCCACAAAGAAGAGCCGATTTGCGAAAGCACATACCCCAAAACAGGTATTGCAATGGCAATTGCAAAATTCAACCACGCTTTATGTTCTTTCGCTTCGGTAGTAAAATGAGCCACCAATGCAAAAAGCGAATAGGCTAATGTGGGCATTAAAAATGTGGCTACATAGATAAATAAATTGCCCGAAATCATCCATTGAGGAATAGAAAACGGAATAATTTTATCTACATAAAAACCAAACACATAAATAAACGAAATGTAGCAAAACAGAGCAATAATGCCATACAATACGGAAACATTTTGTTTGTTTACCGTCAAATAAGCGGCATAACCAAAATTCAGCAATCCCAAAATTCCCAAGGTCAAACCAAAATTTTTCCAAAGTTGAATACTTTCTTCATTCAATAGCGTTTTGATGATACTGAATTGCTCAAAAAAAAGAAAAAACAGCACCACGATTGGTAGTGTGTTGATTATAAAAAGCCATTTTGGATTAAGCAAGTTTCGCATGTTTTCTATGTTTTAAAAATTTTTCGGTCAAATAATAAGCAAGCACAAGAAACGAAAAATTAGTTGTAATTCCAACTATTTCGTGTATCAACGGTTGTTTTTCGGGAAAAATTCCGATAGTTTGATTTCGCACAACAATAGAGGCTATAATCCGAGATGCGTTTACAAACACTGTGAATAAATATGCACAAAGTAAAGCCGTTGGAATAGTCAAAATTTTATGTAAGTGCTTATCAAAATATTTTAGTCCCAAATAAACAAAAAGTACGAAACTCAAAATCAGAAAATTAAACCCCGAACAGGATTTTTCAATTACGATATTTATTTTTTCGTGGAAAAATTCGTGGTCGGCAAGAAAAACAGATTGCGAACCAAACACAAGTCCCACGAGTTTATCTGTTGGTTTGAGAAGAAATGCCAAATCATAGTTGTCCGCAAATGAAAAACCAATTTTTAGTAGAACGAAAAGTCCGACTGCTACTAAATAATATGGTATATTCTTGTTTTTGTTCATCTTCAATGTTTGCACTGTCGCCCGCGTTTAGGAAATGTAATTCATGGCATAAGAAAAAAATCTACCGTAAAAGCCATTTCCAAACCGGCATCACTCGAATAGTTACTCCTTCTTCCTCAATCAAATGTTCTTCATTGTAAGTAACAATTTCAAGTTTATTCAAATCGGCAACTTTTGCGAGTTTTACAAGTGCTGTTACTTCTCGCTGGCGAGTGGTATCGTCGGTAATGCTATACGAGGCTTGTACGGCTAATTTTTCCTTTGGAACAAAAAAATCAACCTCCACATTTTTGTTGTAGTAAAATAATTCTTCACCGTATTTTTTCTTCAACTCTATTGCTACAAGGTTTTCGAGCAATTTTGTTTCGGGGTCAATCAAAAAATTATTCAACAGTCCGTTGTCGGAAAAATACCGCTTTTTGAAAGTTTCTTTTTCGCTCAATTTGTCGGAATAATTGGAAATACCGAAAATTAAATACGCATTGGCGAGAAAATTCAGATAATCGACCATAGTATTGCGAGCAACAGTTGTTCCCGAAGAATTTACCACATTGTTTATTCTCGATAGCGACGATGGTTGCATTACGCTCTCTGCCAGCTTTTTAGCCAACACTCGAATGGCGTTTTCGTTGCGAATATCGTTGCGCAAAATAATGTCGCCGAGCAGTATTTTTTGATATAGTGAATTGAGCCAACTCCGTTTGTCATTCATTGTGAACGCTTCGGCAAAGCCACCGTAATAAAAATAATTTTCAAAAAGTTTGAACACTTTGTTTGGCAAATCGCCATATTCCCAATTTTTTTCTAACGCCACGCCATGAAAATCCAAATATTCGAGGAAAGAAAAAGGGTAAATTTCTTTTGCAATAAATCGTCCGCCGAGTGTGGTGTATATTTCTTTGCTGAGCATTTTTGCATTACTGCCGGTTATAAAAACTCTATATTTTGCGTCTGCCACGCGGCGAGCGAATTTTTCCCAGCCAACAATGTTTTGAATTTCGTCTAAAAACAAAATTGGTTTTTTGTCATGGTTGGTGAGCGAGGTCGAACCATACATTTCGCCGTAAGCATTGAGCAATACGCCCAAATTTTCGGCTTTTATCGACGAAATCCGTTCATCTTCAAAGTTAATGTACAAAATATCTTCTCTGCTCGCTTGCTTAGTTTGCAATAAATGTTGAATATGCTGAAACATCAGATACGATTTTCCGGCACGCCGCAATCCTATAAAGACATAATTTGCACTTGGCTCAAGTGTAATGTCGCGTTTAATTATCTCAACATCAAGTATTTCCTTTTGTTTTTCAACGATAATTCGTTTGATAATTTCCTTGTCCATAATAACTTGAATTTTGATTTCTCGACAAAGATATAAATTATTTATCAATATATTAACAAATAATCAAAAATTATTTATCAATATATTAATAAATATTTAATTGTTATTTATCAATATACTGATAAATAAATCGCAATTATTTATCAGTATGTTAATAAATAATTCGGCAAATCACTTCCCATAAATCTTTTTCATTTCTTACACCCTCTCCTTCCACAACCGTTTCAAAGGCAAAATAAATCGCTCAATCAAACGCATATCTTCGGTAATAATTTCAATATTCGCCGTCATTCCTTGCGAAACCGGCAGAGTTTTGTTGTATGTCGTTAGCAATCCGTTCGGCAAAGAAATTTCGGCGCTATAATAATCGTTTACCGGAACTAACGAAATAGTGCTTACTTCGCCTTTTACCATACCAAATTCGTTATCGGGGTAATTCAAAAAACGAATATTAACCGTTTGCCCCATTTTTACTTTGCCCGAACGCATTATTGGTAATTGCGCTTTGCCTATCAAATTATTTTCTTGTACGCAAACAACGCTAAAAACGGTTTCGCCAACTACAACATTCTGATTTTCACTCCAATAACCAACAAATGTAACCGTGCCGTCAATGGGGCTTTTCAACGCAAAATTCAGTTCCCACGTGTTAATTTCATTGAGCAATTGGCTTGCAAGTATGCGTAATTCCAACTGATTTTTGTTGCCGGCACGTTGTTGTTCGGTGTTTACAGAGCGTATAAATTCCGTATAAACATTCTGCACCGCTCCCAATTGCAATCCGCTTTGTGGAAAAATCGCAGAAAAATCTGCGGCTTGAATATATGTTTCAAGATTGCGTTTCAACTGCAACATATCATTGGTTGAGGCAGGATTTTCCAATACCGCCAAATATTCGCCCGCGCTAACTTGCTGATTGTTTTTTACATACAACTCTTTAATTCTGCCGTTTGTTTTTGCAATTATATGTGCCGGCGGCGTTTCGCTTGTCAAAATCATTGTTGCCTGAATGGTGTCGGGGTATTTAAAAAACCAACTGCCTGCAAGCAACACCGCAATAATAGCAAACAGCATGGTAATGCCCCAACGCAAAATCCACGGTGGAATGATTCCAAGTATTTCTTGGTATTCTGCGCTAAAAGCCCCCTCACCCCCCTCAGGGGGACTTTGCTGTTGCTCGGCAGTACCCCCAACCCCCTCAAGGGGGCTTTGCAGCTCGGCATTGTTATTGTATTCTGTCATTTTTGTATAATTTTTCGTGGTTTGCACTGCTCCAAGTCCCCTTTAGGGGATTTAGGGGTTCAACTCCCCAACTCCAACTGATTTTTTACCAAATTATAATAAATACCCCGTTTATCTGTCAATTCTCTGTGCGTGCCCTGTTCGGCAATCCGTCCTTTTTCAAGCACCACAATATTGTCGGCATTTTGCACGGTGCTGAGGCGGTGCGCCACTACTACAACCGTTTTCCCTTTGTAAAATTCCTGCAAATTTTCCATAATTACCCGCTCATTTTTGGCATCGAGCGCGTTGGTTGCTTCGTCGAAAAACAGGAAATCGGGATTTTTATATACCGCACGGGCAATTAATATTCGCTGCCGTTGCCCTTGACTGATGCCGTTGCCTTCCATACCGATTTTGGTGTTGTAGCCCAAAGGCAAATTATCGATAAATTCTTGTATGTTGGCGGTTTTTACGGCTTTTAACAGTTGCTGTTTGTTTATTGTTTCCACGCCTACGGCTATATTGTTGGCAATTGAGTCCGAAAAAATAAATCCGTCTTGCATTACCGCAGCCGTTTTTTGCCGCCACAAGTGCGAATTGATGTTTTTCAAAGCCGATTCACCTACCAATATCTCGCCTTTGTTAGGCTGGTAAAAACCGAGCAACAATTTTACAAGCGTAGTTTTTCCGCTACCGCTTTCGCCCACAATTGCGGTTATTTTGTTTTGCGGAATTTGTAAATTTATGTCTGTGAGCACATAATCACGGTCGGCGCCGTCGTAGGAAAATGAAAGGTTACGAATGTGCAATGTTTTATTTTCGGGCAATTCCGAAAGTTGCAGGCTTGCAAGTTGTTCTTCGTCTTCTTTTTGGTGTATTTCGTTCAGGCGTTCCAAACTAATGCGGGCATCTTGAAAATTCTGCGCAAAGTCGATAAACTGACTGATTGGCGCAGAAAGTTGCCCAATAATGTAACTGATAGACATCATCATACCCAAAGTAATATTGCCCGAAACCACCGCCTGCGCTGCAATAAAACTAACAAATATACTTGTGGTTTGACTGAAAAATACCGAGCCAACTTGTTGGTATTGCCCTATTGCCAAACCTTTTATGCTAATTTTAAACAACTTAACCTGTATGCGTTCCCACTGCCAGCGTTTTTGTTTTTCGCAGTTGTTGAGTTTTATTTCCTGCATACCGGTAATGAGTTGAAACAGATTGCTTTGTTCGCTCGCTGCTTGCGCAAATCGTTTGTGGTCTAATTTCCGGCGGTATTTCATAAAAAACAATACCCACGCCACATACAAGGCATTGCCCACAAGAAAAATCGCTAATATTTTTAAGCTAAAATATGCTAACACAAAAGAGAAAATCACAAAATTGACCAACGAAAACAGCGTATTGAGCGATGAACCGGTGAGAAACGCTTCAATGCGATTGTGGTCGCCAATGCGTTGCATAATATCGCCCACGTTTTTGCTATCGAAAAAATTCATTGGCAACTTCATCAATTTTACCAAATAATCGGAAATCAACGAAATATTAATCCTTGTGGTAACGTGCAGCATAATCCAACTGCGAATAAAATCAACCGACAGTTGCGTTGCAAAAACAATTAATTGCGCAATCAGCACCAACCAAATAAAATTGATATTGCCCGTGCCAATACCAATGTCCACCATACTTTGGGTAAGAAACGGCAAAATAAGCTGCAAAATCATTCCAACCATCATGCCCAACAGTACTTGCAGCATTTGTTTTTTGTAGGGAAACAAATAGCGCAAGAAAAAACTGATATTACGCGGCGTTTTTTCCTTTTCGTCGTCGTTTTCGTAAAACGCAGGCGTAGGTTCAAGCAACAACGCCGAGCCAACCGCTTCGCCATTGCTGGTGCTACTAATCCAACATTTTTTAAATTCTTCTTCGGTAAAAATGTTTGTGCTTCCGGCAGGGTCGGCTATATGAAGAGACGTGGCGCGCCGCGTCTCTACAATGTCGTACAACACCACAAAATGATTTTGATTCCAATGCAATATACAGGGAAGCGGAGCATCGTTTACCAATTGCTCAAAAGTAATTTTCAGCCCCATTGTACGAAAACCAATAGCTTCGGCAGCATCGCTCAAACCAAGCAATGAAACTCCCTCGCGAGTAATAAAACTCTTTTCCCGCAAAGTTTGCAAGCTATACGTGCGTCCATAGTGCTTGGCTATCATGCGCAGGCACGTGGGACCGCAGTCCATGGCATCTAATTGTTGGTAGGCGGTAAAGTTTTTTGGCATATATAATTATGTTAAGACATAAAATTAAGATTTGCAAATATACAACATTTAATTTTTGAGATTTTGTAATTGAATTATTTATAGGTTATGAGCAGATTTATTCGCGACTAATTTTCCTATTGCGTACAACGGGAAAACTTCGATTTTATCGTATTGTCCAAAGTTTTCAAGCGAAGTGCGAATGCCGTAATTTGATTTTTTTTCTTCCAAAAATACCCACATACTTTGCATTTTCCCTTGTTTGCCCGATTTTACTTCAACAGGTACTACGTTTTCGCCGCATTGAACAACAAAATCTATCTGTGCATTGGCATTTTTTTTCTCTCGTACCCAACAATACAGTTCATTGTCGGAATAGTACGAAGTGTTTTTTTTCAATTCACAACCTGCAAATATTTCGGCAACTGCACCTTTGTTGATTGTATCAAAATCGTTTGAAAGCAAAATGCCCGAAATATCTAAATTTAGAATTTGCTGATAAATTCCTGTATCAAAGGGAATTATACGGCGATATTTTGGATTTATCTCTGCTCCGAGTGGTATTCCGTTAGCCGAAGTATGCGTAACTTGATAACACAAACCTGCCATTAGCAACAATTCCAATGATTTTTTAATCTGTTCGTTATTAAGGTTTTGAGAAACGTGTTCGTAAACAAATTTCCCTTCCACCTGTTGTGCAACAGAACTGAAAACTTCGTTGATTCTTGCTGCCGGAATGCGTTTTTTGTACTTTGCAAAATCGTTGCGAAACGACACAAGCAAACTGTTTAAAATCTTTTGGCAACGCAAAAAATCGTGTGTTCTGACAAATTCTACAACCACTTCGGGCATTCCGCCGATAATCAAAAAGTTTTTCAGTTGCTCAATGATTTTTCCGTGAACTGCATCTGAAACAGGCTTTTGGGGTGTTGCCTCGTCAATCAGTTTTGCCCACATTTCGTAACCTGCAGCACACAAAAATTCACTGAACGAAAAAGGATACATAAACATTGAATCAATCCTGCCAACGCCAAACGAAGGAATTTCTTCGAGAGCAAATTCGAGCAAAGAACCGGCTGCAATAACATGAAGTTCAGGCATTTGCTCATAAAAATAACGTAACGCAGCAATTGCTTCGGTGCAATTTTGAACCTCATCGAGAAACAACAATGTTTTACCTGCCACAATCGATTTTCCAAAAACAGCCGAAAGTTCATTACAAATTATGTGCGGGTTTGAATGTTGTGCAAAAACCACTTTTGCTGCTGCATGTTCTTTATTTTCAAAATTTATCTCTACAAAACTATGGAATTTTTTACTCAAATTACGAATAGCCGTAGTTTTGCCCACTTGCCGAGCACCACGAAGCATTAATGGTTTGCGGTGTTTTTCATTACTCCATTGTTGTAAAGCGTGGTCAATTTTTCTATTAAAATAACTCATATATACCTTTATTCCGTAAAAATACGGGGCAAACATACAACTTTTTTTGCAAAAATACTACTCAAAAAATGATATTATTATAAAAAAATACTAGCCAAATGACATTTTTACCAAAAAAATAAAAACATTATCTGTCGATTTTCCAACTTCCTGTTTTGTCAGAGCCAAGTCGTGAGATAATCCCTTTTTCTTTCAGTATTTTTATTTTTCGCTTTACTGTCGCAATTCCAATATTTAGTTTTACCCTTATTTCTTCGGCTGTAATATTTGGATTTTCTTTTATTAAATTGAATACAGTATCATTTACAGTATCATTTTCTGCTTTTACAGTATCATTTTCTCTTTTTCCCCTTATCGGAGAGCATTTTTATAGTATTCAAGTATTCCTGTTCTATGGGCGATAAGGTTTTTTGAACATATTTTTTGTATTCCGTATGTGCTTTTTCTATTGCCTGACTGTGCGAAATTGTGCCTGCATTGTTGAGTAATTTACGACCGTCTGCCGACATAATTGCATCTAATTGACGGATATAATCCTGCATTGTCATTGTTTGTTGTTCAATGGCTCTTGCTTCTGCAAAATCAAAATAACCCGAAACGATATTGTTCAGAACTTTTAATTCTTTTTCATTCAAGTAGTTTTTCGCAATTTCAGTATCTTTTTTTGTTACTTGCTCGCCTTTGAAGTTGGTAAGTCCCATAAACTCTTTTTCTGCATCGGCTCGGTTATAAATCACTTCGGGAGCTGTATTGCCGTGTGCTGCATAATGCAGTTTGTTTTGTACGATTTTGAAAAACAAAAGTGTTTCTTCTGCTTTCGGGTCGTAGTCAATACTCAATGCGTATAAATCAAGTACTTGCCTGTAAATCAGTTTTTCACTGCTGCGAATATCTCTAATTCTGTCGAGCAACTCTCGCCAATAACCACCACCACCGAGATTTTTAAGTCGCTCATCGTCCATTGTAAAACCCTTAACAATGTATTCTTTCAGTCGCAAAGTAGCCCACTGACGAAATTTTGTGGCTGTTTTGGAATTAATTCTATAACCAAGCGAAATTATCATATCAAGATTATAGTACTTTGTGTTGTAGTTTTTTCCGTCTGCGGCAGTATGTAAGAAATCCTTACATACTGAAACTTCCTGTAACTCACCTTCTTCCAAAATATTTTTTATGTGCATTGTTATATTTGGGCGAGAAGTTTGAAACAATTCTGCCAAATGCGCCTGCGTAAGCCACGCTGTTTCACTTTCAAAACGCACATCAATAGAAATTTTATCGTCTTCGGTTTTGAAAATGATAAACTGATTGTTTCTTTCGGGCAATCCGTTTTGTTCTATGTTTTGTTGTTCGGGCATAATGTTTGTTTTTTATTCAATTGCCGAATACGTTTCATTATAAATATCACTTAAATTTTTCCCGTTATATGCCCAATAACGAGTGGGCTGAACAGCATAATCCAATCCTAACAGTTCTTTGGTAACAGCGGTCAAAGACTTTTCTAAACCTTTGTACAGTATTTTTCTATCATCGCAAACCTCAACTTCAACAGAATTTTCATCTTTTACAAAAGACAATTTTGCGCCGACGGGAATATTCATATCTCGAAAATTCAGAGGCGGTCGCATTTTTCGTTTAAAATTCTCGCTGGCAACTTTATCAATATCTGTCAGGTCGTTGTTGATTTCTTTTACAATTTCTTTTGTTATATCACTGCTTTTATCCAATAGTTTGAGAATTGCAATTGCCTGTTCGGGATTGATTTTGAAAAACTCTCGCTGTGCGTGTATTCTATACGGTTGAAAAGCAATATGCAATGCTTTTTCTACTTTTTCGCAATCTGCAACTTTGCAGGCGTATTCACACTCGAACGGAAGTGGAACACTTGTATTAAAGAGTTCTTTCATTCGTGCATCGACCGTATCACGATTGGTCATGCCGATTTTTACCATGTCGGACATGGCGGGGGTGGTTAGGACGTAAACTATACCGTAGTTGTTTGTTTTTGTGGACATAATGATTTATATGTTAATTTTAATATTTTTCAAGCGTAATTCCTTACGCAAATTATTGAAACTCAATTCTACTAATTTATACAAATATTTATTCGTTTCCGACACATCATTTCGTTCAATAGATTTGATAAATTTTTCCATTAAAAAGACTTCCTTTTTTTTACCAAATAACTGCAAATCTCCCCTTGCCATTTCCAACATTGGTATAAATTCCGATTTTTTCAATGGTACGCTATTTTTTTGTATGAACAGATAAATGCCTAAAACTTTTTTTAAAGTTTCAACTCTGTATTTAATGCGTGTGTTTACTGTGTTATTTCTCCTTGCAAGATAACTATTGATAAACCAACCTAAAATAACTGCTGACACAGAAATTATTGCAATCCAATTTGAAATAGTCATATTAGTTTTTTAAATTAAATTAAAATGCTGAATATACTCATTTTGATTACTAAAATCATCTTCCCAAGTTAATTTGACTTTTAGAACATCAATAGAAAAACGATAAGCATGTGGATACATAATAATATCGAAATGGTCGTTTACATTCAACAACTCAAAAGGAGAAGGATAATTCTTTATTGTTACTTTTACGTCTGATTTATTGTGTCCCACAAAATTGTCTAAAAAATCAACACAAATGTTTTTGGCAGGAGATTTTCCTTCATTACAAATTCGCAAGTCTCTCCTATCCTTTTCTCCCCTTATTATACTTCCTCGGATTTGCGCTTTTTTATTTTCTATTTCTTCATTCTCAAATTTTTTTAACTGATAAGCATTTAATTTTTCTTCTTGCTTTTTTAACTTTTTATCGTGTTTACAATACACGAAAATTGTTCCTGCGATTGCTAATAATGACAATCCAATGCTGATAGCACTAATAATATTCTCTATTTCCATATCATTTTTTATTTTTCAATTATTCTAATTTCCTCCTCCGTCAACCCATACAACCCATAAACCAACGCATCAATTTCCTTATCTGTTGCCAAAATTTCAGCCGAAAGCGAATTACATTCCGTTTTATAATCCAAAAAATATTCTTCCCACTCGTCTTGTTGTTTGAGCGAAAGGGCGATTTTTTGTTTTTTCAATTCTGAAAGGAATTGTGCAAAATCCAATTCGTCGAAAGTTTCGAGGGCTTTGGTTATGACAAGGGGTTGCAACCCCTTGTTAGTGGTAGCGGCGAAATTATCCGACAAGCGTTTTAAAAATCGTTGGCGTTTGGTTTGTAATTCGGTTTGTGCGCCAATTATTTTACGAACATTACTTGAAATTCTTTCGTCTTTTTGTAATGAAATTGGTAAAAGAAGAATATCCTGCGGATTCATTTTTGGAAAAATATCTTTTCCTAAATTTGGCAACAATAAACCACCATACCAACTTAATAATTTTGAGTTTACTATTCCCAAGAAAAAATAAATATCGTTTTCAAATTTTTCAAATGGTTTAAATGGCGTAATACTATGTCCATAATACGCCAAATCTTCAACAATCATAGATTGAATACGTTTACCTTCGCCCGGAATTTCTCGAAATAAAATTCTCTTTCCTTCAAAAAATCGTTTCTCACGCGGAGCAGCCAACCATTCGCCATATCTTAACCATTTTCCACTCCAACTTTTAAAATATCTTGTAATATCTTTGCCATCTAACCAATGCCCACAATCATTATCATATTTATAATCAAAATGATACGCTTTTGACTTTATTATTTCTTCGCTTTGTCCTCTATATTTATCGTATGGAGTAATGCCTTGTACAACTTCTCCATATTTTGATAAAGAAGTAGAGTTTTGTTGAATTTTGTCAATTATTTGTTTTTCAAATGGAGATACACGATAAGGAATTTGTAAAGTTTTTGAATCTATATATTTTGATTTTTCAACCAAAAAATCTCTATTTTGAACAATTATGTTTAAATTTTCTTCATTAGATTTGGCTTGTATTCTAAACGAACAAGTATTTACGACAGCATCAGCAAAAACATTATCTCCAAAAATCCTAAGAGTTTGTAAGTCATATTCATTCAAAACGATAGAACGAATTGGATAAGACATTTCAAGTTCCAACCATAAGGCTGGTGTAATAAATTCAAGATACCCATTACTTTTTATCAATGATAATGCTTTCTCAATGAAATATATGTAACTTTCGTATTTGTATTTATATGAACGGAAATTATTTTTAATGAATTCTTTGTCTTTGTCAGAAAAACTCGCTCCATACGGCGGATTACCAATAACCACATCAAACCCTCCTTTATATTCGGTACGGAAAGCGTGTTCGATGCTACTGACAAGGGGGCATGCCCCCTTGTTATATGCGGAGAGGTCGAACGGTGGCAATTCGTGTTTTATGCGATTGTTTTCTATGTATTCTATCGTATTGTAAAGTTGCTCGCGGTCGGTTATTTCTTTGCTTCCGAATTTTTGCGTCCAAAATGGCACACTGTACTCGCCTCGTTCTTTTTTCCCAGACAAGGGTGCTTGCTCCCTTGTTGTTAACGAAGGTGCTTGCTCCCTTGTTGTTAACGAAGGTGCTTGCTCCCTTGTTGTTGACAAGGGGGCAAGCACCCTTGTTGTTGACAAGGGGGCAAGCACCCTTGTTGTTGTACTTGCTTCCTTGTCGTATCCACAACAAGGGGGCAAAGTTTCCTCGTGGATACAAGGGGGCAGAGCACCCTTGTTTGTTACTCCCCGTGCAATATTGCACGCTCTTGCGGTTTTTGATTTTAACTTCCTTACAATTTTATCTAATTCTTCCTCTTCGCACACGAGTATAATATGTAAATGGTCGCCACAAATATTATACGCTACGATGTTAAGATTATCTTCTTTTACAATTTCGGCAATCGTTTTTGTAATTACAATTTCGTCCTCTTCGGTCATAAATTGTGGGTCTGCGTATGCAACAGGATTTACTCCCCTGTTACATTTTGCACGCATTTCACGCACTTTATAATCAACCATTCGTTGCGATGTGCGACTATCGTGTATGGCTGTGGTAATATGAAACGCTTTCTTTTCTTTTTCTTTAAACACTTGCGGGAACTCTTTGTGCCAATCGAAGGCTTTTTCTATTCCTTCTGACAAGGGTGCTTGCTCCCTTGTTGTTGTATGCGAAGACAAGGGGGCAAGCTCCCTTGTTGTTGTATGCGAAGACAAGGGGGCAAGCACCCTTGTCGTAGATGGCGAAACAAGCGAATTCCCACACTTTATATTATCATTCAGCGCATTAAGTTTCCTGTTCGGCTTGGCAGTACGTAACCAAAGGGACAATTTTGCAATCTCCACACTTTCCTCGTTTATATCCACACCGTAGAGGTTATTTTCCAAAATGGCGTTTTCGATATTTGGAAAAACAATACTGCTGTCCATCAATTTTGCCGTCATCTCGTCAATCAACTTATGCTCTGCCATCAGGAAGTCGAGTGCGGCGTTGAGAAATGCACCACTACCGCAAGCAGGGTCGCAAATAGTGAGCGAAAGCAGCCATGAGCGGTAAGTTTCGAGTTTGTCATTCAGTTTTTTGCGTGTAGCGATTTGGCGTTTTTTGTCGGTAAAATATTCCTGTTCGTCAATTTCGAGTTCCGCTTTTTTGTCGGCACAGAGTTTGCCGATTGTGTTTTCCACAATATAAGCCGTAATATAACGCGGGGTGTAGAAAACGCCGTCTTTTTTCCGTTTCGAGGTCTTCCCCCCCTCTCCTTTTGGAGAGGGGCCGGGGGTGAGGATATTCGTTACCTCCTCAATTTCAGTCAACGAATTTTCAAAAATATGTCCCAAAATATTAACATCTACTTCGCTTGAAAAATCGTAATTGCTCACTTTTTTCAGGTGCGTAAGCAGAATCTCGTCTGAAATCACAATACTGTCCAACACTTCGTCGGGTGCAAACAGACCGCCGTTGTAAGCAAAAATATCGTGTTTCGCACCTTTGCGCCCTGTATTCATATAGCCGAAGTACATTTTCAGCCGGTTGTAAAGTGGCGTGTATGCGTCAAGTTCTTTGAGTTGTTCCCATTGTTTCACAATTTCCATTATGGAGTTTGGGGGCAATAGTCCGCCATCTTCGGCAAAGAGAATAAAGAGCAGGCGGTCGAGTAGTTTTTGTGTCTTTTTGAACATGACAAGGGGGCTAACAAGGGGTTGCAACCCCTTGTTATGTTCGCATATATCGTCAAACAAGGCTCTTTTGAACGCAGAATAGTCTTTGTAAAGTTGGCGTGTAATTTGTTCTTCTTTGCCAACGGATTCTGTTTTGAGGTGTTTTGCCAAGTTTTTAGCGATATTTTCATAAGCCAAGCAAAGCCACAGAACGGCAAATTTTTCTTCCGTAAGCGTAAAAAGATTAAATTCCTCGTAATCAATAGCATTGTCGATATAAAAACGCAGTTTCTCAAAGTTGGAAGTGATAACGTAAACAGCCTTTTTGTTGTAGTTTTTATAGCCGAAAGCCTGTGTTTCTATGTTTTTAAGGTCGGTTGTTTTTGTATCTTTGAGTTCAATAACGCCAATAACTTCACCATTGACCAAAATAGCGCCATCGGCTTTTTTTGAGTTGGTTTCGTTTTTTTGCTCGGTAATAAGGTTGAAATTCGGCGTAGGGTTGAGCGTATAACCCAATATTTTTACAAACAATTCTCGCAAAAATCCCTCTTGAAACTGTTCTTCTTTTGAGTTTCTGATATTTTCTTGAATGGTCGGATTATGAAAACAGTCGGCATACAATTTATACGCAACACTGATTTTTTCAGCGTTGGCTGTTATGTATTTGCTTAATATGGATTGTTGAAATATCGACATTTACTTTTATAAAAATAATTCTTCAACAAAAGTACGAATAATTTTCAGGTTTGGGTCGAACAATTTTAGGTATATTTAACAAAAAATTGTATATTTGTAAAAATTTATATTGAGCGAATATGGATACAATGGTAATAGAATTGACCAATCAAAAAGCGGCAGGACTTTTAAACGAATTGGCGGAATTGAACCTAATAAGAATTTTTAGTAGGGAAAGTGGCACGCCTGCCAAAGTAAAGTTGTCGGATAAATACAGAGGGTTTTTAATGCGTGAAGACGGACAACAGTTGAACAATCATATAAGTCAAATGCGAAACGAATGGAACAGTATTTAATCGACACAAATGTTATTTCTGATTATTTTTCAGCGTCTCTTCCCAACGAGGCTTACAATTTATGGATTTCGTAATTGACGAGACACCGATTATTTCGGTTATTTCGCAAATTGAGCTTCTTTGTTGGAAAACAGATAGCATTAAAGAACAGCAAGTAAAGGATTTTATTGCCGACAGTAACATACGTAACATTACTCCAAGTGTTGTAGTGTGTTGTGCAAACATACGCAGGAGTAATAAAATAAAAACTCCCGATGCGATTATTGCTGCAACTGCAATAGCACACGGATATACATTGATAACAAATAATGAGAAAGACTTTATCAATATCAATGGTTTAAATGGCTTAACGGATTAAATTTGTAGCCTTTCAAAAACCAATAGAAATTTTTCCGTACCTATTAAAATTCTTTCCGTATCAAATCAAAATAATCCGGATTTTTCAAGTATCAATTACCAAAAATCAAGTATCTAATAGGATTTTTTAGCAGATACCAATTAGACACTTATTAGACACCTATTTGCCACCGAATAATTCCTATTCTCTACCGAATACTTTCAAGTATTTTCTATTAGACACCAATTAGCTACCTATTAGACACCGAATGGACACACCGAATGGCATTGTAAAATAGGCCAAAAATGTCCTGCAATTTTTTTATAAAATGCAAATAAATTTGTCCACAAAAACCTTGCTATCTCCACAAAATTCTCTATATTTGCCCCTAAAACAATTTTTAGTATAAACAAAAAAATCAGAGGAGGTATAATTATGGCAATTTACACAGTCAATGCCGGGCATGGCATGAAACCAAACGGAACCGTGGGCGCAGTGGGGATTTTAGACGAAAGTACCGAAAACCGCAATGTAGCACGAGAATTAATAGCCTACTTGAAACAAGAAGGACACACAGTAACCGACACTACGGTAGATAGCGGAGATGTCAATACAATACTCAAAGAAATTGTTGCCAAATGCAATGCGCAAACTGCCGATTTAAATATTTCAATTCATTTTAATTCGTTCGATAAAGTAGCCAACGGTGTGGAGGTGTTTGGTTACAATGATAAAAATAAAACAATTGGCGATAGAATTGTAGCAAACATTGCCTCGTTTGGATTTAAAAACAGAAATTTTAAAACTAATACAAATTTGGCTTTTTTGAGAGACACAAAAAAACCTTCGCTACTTATTGAAGTGTGTTTTGTAGATAACAAAGACGATGCCGAACTGTACAAAAAAACAGGACACAAAGCAATTGCCAAAGCCATAGCCGAAGGAATTTTGAACAAAAAAATACAAGACCCCGTAATTGAAAAACCGGTTGCCGACAATGCGCCAAAAACTGTTTGGAAAGTACAGGTAGGAGCTTACACGGTAGAAAAAAATGCCGATAATATGGTTGCAGAATTAAAGGCAAAAGGGTATAATAGTGCTATAAAAGTGAAAGTTTAGTTGACAAATAAACGAGGTGTTAGAAACAATGGGGCATGCTTCGGCACTGTACCAAATTGTATTAATCTCCAAACAAAAACCTTTTCGGATTATATTCGCACAGATTGTTTTTGTGTGTTACATTGGATTTTATAAAGGCTTCCAAATAGTGGTTGTATGACCGGACTTCGTTTGATAGCATATTGATTGAAAAATCGGAACCAAATAACACCCGTTCTTGTAATTGCGGATTTTTATCGTTGAATAGTTTTGCCAAATCGTTATAATATGCTGCTGTCATATCGTTGCAGGAAATATCGGTATAAACATTCGAATATGTTCGAGTTAAGTTTATAATTGAATTTCTCCACTCATAATTATTTTTTTGACTTCCAAAGTGTGCGAAATTCAATGTAAGTTCAGGGAACTGTGCTAAAACAGACTTCCACTGTGTTGCGGGGTTAGTTAAATCATTATTATTCCCTGTTTTGAAACCGCCTGCGCTACAGTGAGTTGTGATAGGAATACGCCTGTCTATGCAGAATTGATATACATATTGCACTTTTACCAATTCTTCGGCATCGCTTGGGTAAGGGGCAAAACCCATTTGAGGATACAGTTTAATGCCTGCAAAAATATCGGTATAATAATCGGGTGTTGGGTTATACATATTGCTGTCCAATTTGCCCATTTTTGCAAAAAGTCTCTTCCGGCGAGTTTCTCCCGATTCATTCCGGGTAAAATTCTTGAAATACTTTTCTAATATTTTTTTCAACACATCTAATGGGTAATTTCTTGTATCCAAGCCTACAAAAGGGTAAATTTCAAAGAGTTTTTGGTGTTTTTTATTGTCAAAATCAAGAATTTCATTAGAAAGGTCCATTTTTTTGTTCTTTTCATCTATCTCTAATTCAAAACGGTAGTACGTGCGAATAGCATAGAGCAAATCGCCGATTTGATTCACAATAGGACGTTTTGGCGTTAAATTATACGAAACGCCGTTTTTTTCTTTTTTAGGTATGTTTTTAAATCCAAAATCCATAACCAATGGGCATAGTACAATTTTGTCGTACGCCGTTTCGCCGATTACGATTTGCTTGTTTTGATTATAAACAATAGGCAAACCGTTTTTTATAAAATAATCCAATATTAAAAACTGATATTCCAAAGGAATTTCAAAAAACGAAAGTGTATTGCCAAGTCTATCTTTAAGCGACGGATTGCCGGAATTCAACATTTCATTAATTTTTTTCTTTATAAAATTTTTGGTACAAAAAATTGCTGCTCCAACAAGTTTCCTTCTTACACTAAAATCAAAATTCTGGTCTATCAAACTATCAATTAAATCTTCTTTTGTCAAAAACTCTGACAAACTTGGGTGGTTCAAATTGAACGCATGCATGTGGATGTCGTAAAATGTATTCATAGTTAAAATTTTTGGATTATAAATAATTGAAACACAAATATAAATAAAAAGACTTACAAAATCCAAAAAAAATGTAAAAAAAAATCCAATTTTTATAGTGAATAAATAAAATATATTGCGTATATTGCGGTCTGATATTTATATATGCGATATTAGGTAAAGTGTATAGGTATTACAAGGATTTACAACTATATATAGTATGCAACAATTTTTAAAATATAGAATATTGTTCCTTTTTACGCGGAATGCTGCTTATGCGCAAGCGCAAGTAGATTCTTCGACATACAACAAACGTGAATATAATAATGTGATAGGCATAGCTGCATAATAATTAAAAAACAACTTATAAAAAATAAACAGATGAGTAACATTTTCTTTTTTACAGATTTAGATTTATTTCAAAATTCAACTCAAGAATTTGCGATAGGGAATGAACCGATACAGATACGAGCTTTTGGACCGGTTAGTGCAACTCAATACAGAGTTACAAGTCTTCACTCTGTAAATATTGACGTTAAAAATTTCAATGAGCTACTTAAAGCCTATGCCGTATGCAAAGGAAAGGTAGCAATACAACCGGTTGACGGGCGTAATGATATTATAAATCTCATTTTAAAACCAGAGGAACATGTTTTAAAAATTACAGAAATTAATTTTGTTCCTATACGATATATTATATATAAAGGTATTTTAAAAGAATCGTTGTTAGACTTGGAAAACGATGAAAAAATACAAATGGACAATAAATATTGCAGTGCATTATTGGAGAGAATAAATTCAGACGATTCCAGCGAGGGCGCATTAGGTTACGACCCCCAAAAGGACGAAAATACATCAATTGATGAACTATTTTATTCAAGTCCATTGCTTAGGGAAATTGAAGAAGGCGACCATTTGGCTTATTTTAGTAAAGAATTTGGACTTGAAATAATTGTAGATAGCTGTCTTCACACACCGTTACTTGCAGATGCCCGCAAATTTGAGCATGAGATAGATAGTGCAAATGAAGAATTTTTACACTATATAGACCCATGCGCATTTTATGGCTCTCTTTATAACACAAAGGTGTTTTTCAAAAACAATTCGGCAACATCTAATAGCAACAGTGAAAATTCTTATGAAAAACAA
>Ga0209737_10000298_pt1 | contig 43462 bp, 38 predicted proteins | sample TergutCu122P3_FD_187284 | JGI IMG/M metagenome (GOLD analysis project Ga0209737, IMG submission 187284) | Cubitermes ugandensis P3 segment gut microbial communities from Kakamega Forest, Kenya - Cu122 P3 (SPAdes) (version 2) | ecosystem: Host-associated > Arthropoda: Insects > Digestive system...
TACCGATAAGATTACTATATGAATAATCTTTGGTAGACGATCTTTTACCAAGCTGTTTATCAATAAGTTTACCTAACCCTGAACGATTAAATTGTTCATTTACGTAAAAAACTCCTGCAAATGGAGTAATGTTTTTTGAAATTTTTTGTATTTTTGCCATACCTATCTAAAATTCACTGTTTTATTGTTTTACACCACAAAAATAAGTGAAATTTTTTAAATAGCAAAAGCGTTGCAAATATTTTATTTACAACGCTTTGTTAATTATTCTAAAAAAATAGTTGCGGATTTAAGGAAAATGCAAAAAAGCGGACTTACACTATCCGCTTTATGAGGTCTTCGACTACCTAATTATTTCAATAATGCAAACCCGCATTACTGCGAAAGAATTTTTGAAATAATTTTCTGAAAGTGTCGAAGCCTTCATAAAGCAATAAAATAGCAAACGCTATTTATACCATTGTGTTTTGTGTTTTAGTATGTTGTTGTTATGTCATTATGTAATAATTTGGTTAATAGTTTGAGTTGCGAATTAACAAAAAATTCTTTGAATTACACAGGACGAATAGGAAAATTACACGTTTGATTCGTAAAAAGTTTTGTTTACTTTTGCACCGTTAATTTAAGAATACAAAAATATGACAGTAATAAGCACTCAAGAATAAGAAATATTTATAAACAACATAACCCATTAATCGCTAAAATTCAATTAAAGATGAAAAATATAACTGCTTTATTATTAGCGCTAATACTGAATGTTCTGACGTTAAACGCACAGCCCACAAGCGGCGTTGCGGAAGGCTCTATTTATCCGAAGCCAATGCCAAAAAAAAATGTAATACAAAATCCTTTTATGGGAACAGGAGAAGCGGCTATACACAACGATTCGTACAGTTCGGATGTCAGCGATGCGGTTTTTCCACACGGAATCTTTTCTAAGTTGTCTGAGATATTAGAGACAGAGAGGCCTGTTGCGCCGATGGCGATATTCTATGACGACTTTAACCATCCTATCATGCCGTATCCCCCCGGCATCGCTGTTCGTAATATGGACGGCGATATATTTGAAACGCAGGGAACTTTTTTTTCCATGCAAAACGATAACGGACTTAGTTATTCCATACAGATTTCATATTCGTTTGTGGATAACAACGGGTATCTGATTTGCCCCACCACGCATGGACACATTATCGCTTTACGCATTGCAGATGAAAACGGAAATGTATTGCCCACATTTGAAAAGGTATATGATATCAATGTTGGAAATGCTGCCAAAGCCGCATTAGGCGACGATATATATAACAAACTGCTGGGTATTATTTTCGATTATAGTGGTAATCTGTGGTTTGTTACGGGCGGGTTTCGCATCTATCCCGACCGCACTCCAGCCGGGTACTTAGGATATATAAAACGCTCATATATTGATGCCTTAACCACAGAGGGAAGCGGAAACGCAAATATACCCACTGTGGGGCAAGATATTTTTTTTCATAAATTAGACGAGGGAGAGAATGCAGAAAACGGTATTGCTTCGAATGCAAAAGGGGTAGTTATACTTACAAATCGAAACTGTTACTTTCTGGGTGCTCAGTCGGGAGAGGGCGGAATCAATATTAAGTGGAGCGTTCCATACCAAAGCGATGGCGCAAAAGAGGCTGTGGAGGGAAGCAACAGCACCGGCGGAGGTCTCGCATGGGGTAGCGGCACCACGCCAACACTTACAAACACCCTTGTGCTTTTTACCGATAACAAGCAAACAGTGAATCTTTTCGCTGTATCCTGTGAAACGGGTGAAGTGGTTGCGCAAACACCGGTACTTGACAAAATTACAGAACCTGTTTCTGTTGAAAATTCCATTACGGTTTATTCCGGAGACGATAGCCGCACGAGCGTCATAGTTTGTAATTGGTTTGGCGCAGGACACCCCGGATTGTCAGACCCAAACTTCGACTCATCAACACAGCAAGGAAACTTCCTCTATGATGGAAAATGGCTTGCGGAAGGTAATCAGCATATTGCACCCGGCATTGAACGCATTGATGTGGTAAAAAATAAAGACGGTTCCTACGTTGCAACAACCATTTGGACACGAACTGATATTCGAAGCACAGCAATGTTTAAGGTCTGCACAGCTACCGGTTATTTGTATGGCTATGACCAAAACATGGGAACCGGGTTGTGGCAATATATTGTATTAGATTGGGATACAGGCGAGACTTTGCTTACCGTTCCCATTTCAGTGTCCCCTCTTTATAATAACAGGGGCGTTGGCTTGATTATTGACACGCGAGGCAATGCTTTATACTGCCCCACAAATACTTTGGCATTAACGCGCTGGGCAGATGATTTCGTTTACCTGCCTCACTCACCGGCGACCGAAATTGCCTTCTCCAACACTACACGCTGCTATCTTACCAAGGAAGAATTTCGGCAGTTGAGCGGTAGCGAGTCGAAACCCGCCAGTTTTTTGATGGGAGTTAAACTTCAAAGTGCCCATGATAATGTTACAGTTGCATTCAGGCTGAATGGGCTAAAAGACAAGTTAGAAGAGTATAGGCTCTACAAAAAAGAAGGCGAAAACCTTGTAGAACATACGGATTTTACTATAACCGCACAAGGCGGCGGGGCGCTTAATGTGAACCACCTATTTAGTCCGGAGATTGTTTACGAAATAAGGATTGATGTTCCGAATATTGGAGGTTATTTAGAAACACAAGTTATTTTAACAAAGTGGGTTCCGTGGTGTTCCGAGCCTATTACTTATCAAGGTGTTGACTACAAAGTAACCCCTCTTGCCGGTATGTGTTGGACAGAGAATATGCGCAACCGCCATTATGCCACCAGAGAATCTATTCCTTTCGCACGTGCCTACTACCACGCGCTACATCCCGACAGCGCCACTACTGCCGAAACATTTGGCTTGCTTTACGATTGGCATTCTGCTGTTGGAACAAATTGCACCCTGCCGTTGCTTACCGCAAATCAGGGCATTTGTCCTAACGGTTGGCACATTCCTACGCGGGAAGAGTTAGCACAATTGGCGCAATTTATGGCAAACGAACTAAAGAGCGCCGGCTTTTGGCTATCCCCCGGCAACGACGATTACGATTTTTCGGCACTACCGGCAGGCATTTACGAGAGCGCTTCTCACCAGTTTGTACAGATACATGGCTCTACAGGCTACTGGTCGTGTACTCCTGCTTCTGGAAATCAAGCTCACAGCTTTTTTCTTAATTACTATTGTGCTTACATCCAAAATATTATTACAAGCATAACCGACGGATTGAGCGTGCGGTGCGTGAAAGACTAAATCGAAAACAATGAAACATACATCCAACATTATTTTTAGCTTATTTATTTGTTTATTAATTTTTTTTGGCTGCACAAAAGAGAAACCCGATGTGCCGGATTGTGGCTGCAACAAACCACCGTTAAAAACTTTTTTGGTTACCTTTTTACCCAATGGTGGAGAGGGTACGATGACTCCCCAAACATTTGTAAGCACTGTATCTAAAAGTTTAGAAAACAACACTTTTACTCATCTCAATTACGTTTTTATTGGATGGAATAAGCAAGCTGATGGATTGGGAGACTATTACATAAATAAGCAGAGAATGGCGGTTACTTCCAATATGGAGTTGCACGCTCAGTGGGCAAATCCTGAGGGAAACGGGCAACCTTGTGCCTCTGCACCAACAGTTACTGATATAAGCAAAAATACTTACCAAACTGTGCAAATCGGCAATCAATGCTGGATGCGGGAAAATTTGAGAACGACAAAATACAGAGACGGCCAAGATATTCTTCTAATTTCCGACCCCTATAATTGGTTCACTAATTATTTAGGTGCCATGTGTTTTTATGATGATGACTCAAGCAATGCTTTTGTTTTTGGAGCCCTCTACAACGGATATGCAGTAAAAAGCGGAAAATTGTGTCCTGAGGGTTGGCACATTCCTTCTGAGGCAGAATGGAATGTGCTTGCACAATTTTTGGGTGGCTCGGCAAAAGCCGGATACTATCTGAAAGCGCTTGAGCATTGGTTGGAAAACAACGCAAACAACGAAAGCAGTTTTACTGCCTACCCCGCAGGCGCCCGCTCCGGCTACGATGAAGGTCGCTACTACGGCATGGGCGATTTCACCGCCTTTTGGAGTTCAACAAGTGTTGCCAGCGAAATAAGGTCAAAAATACTAATTTGGAACAAAAGAGAATTGGGTGAAACCCTTTTCTATAATAATATTGGCTTGTCGGTAAGGTGCATTAAAGATTAAATACGATACATAAATCATTATGATACAATTAGACCAAATAAAAGAAATTGAAAACAGACTCGGCGAGCTAAGGAGGTGTCTTTGACATTGATAAAAAAATACAAGAAATCAATGACAAAGAAAAAGTTACACACGAAAACGATTTTTGGAATGACCCTAAATCTGCCGAAAAATTACTAAAAGAGATTAGCCTGATTAAATCTTGGGTGCAGGAATATAACCAAGCTGCAATCTTAGTTGATGACCTATCGGTTTTATTCGACTTTTTTGTTGCAGAAGAAGCCACCGAGCAAGAGATAGAAGATTCCTATAATGTAGCGTTGAATGGCGTAGAAAAATTGGAATTTAGAAACATGATGCGAGAAGATGAAGACCCGATGGGCGTTATATTAACGATAAATTCCGGTGCAGGCGGTACCGAAAGTTGCGACTGGGCAGAAATGTTGCTCCGCATGTACATCCGGTGGGGAGAACGAAACAAGTATGCTATCAAATTGTTAGACCGTCAAGAGGGCGATGTTGCCGGTATAAAATCGGCGACTATTGAATTAGACGGGCCCTATGGCTACGGGTATCTAAAAAGCGAAAATGGTGTACACCGTTTAGTGCGCTTATCCCCTTTCGATTCAGCGAACAAAAGGCATACCTCTTTTGCATCTGTTTTCGCTTACCCCATGATCAATGATGATATTGTAATTGATGTAAGCCCATCTGATATATCGTGGGACACGTACCGTTCCAGTGGACCGGGCGGACAAAACGTTAACAAAGTAGAAACGGCGGTGCGGCTACACCACCACCCCTCAGGAATTATTGTAGAGTGTCAGGAAACACGCTCGCAACTCCAAAACCGCGAAAAAGCATTACAAATGCTAAAATCGCAATTGTATCAGCGTGAAATGGAGAAAAAAAGAGAGAAAACTTCCGAAATAGAAAGCAGCAAAAAAAGAATAGAATGGGGCTCGCAAATTAGGAGTTATGTAATGCACCCCTACAAAATGGTAAAAGACCTGCGTACACGTTATGAAACTTCTAATGTTAACGCCGTTATGGACGGCGACTTAGATGGTTTTATTAAAGCATATCTAATGGAAAATTAAGGAGTGGCTATCTGCGCACCGGTTTTTCCAAATCGTCTTTGCCGAGTTTGATACTCGGAAATAATTGTATTTAAGTGTTCTTTCCTAAAATCGGGCCAAAGAATCTCCGGAAAAAAGAGTTCCGCGTAGGCAATTTGCCATAACAAGAAGTTGCTGATTCTACATTCACGTCCCGTGCGAATAAGAATATCAGGGTCGGGAATGTCGTTAGTGTTCAAAAATGTTGAAAAATATTGCTCAGTAATCTCTTTTTCTTCAATTTTTTGCCTAACAATTTCCTTAGTGGCATTCGTAATTTCCCAGCGGCCGCTATAGCTCAATGCCAGCACAACAGTTAGGCCGGTATTGTTTTTGGTTTTTTCAATGGCATCATGCAACTCGGATTGACATTCAACGGGAAGCGAACCGAGATTTCCGATAGCCTTTAATCGAACTTGATTCTTCATAAGGTTATCCACCTCATTTTTTATGGCTTTAACTAAAAGCTGCATAAGGGCATCTACCTCTTCTTTCGGGCGGTTCCAATTCTCTGTTGAAAAGGCGTAAAGGGTTAGATATTTTACACCGGCTTCTCCCGCGCCTTCAATAGCGCTTCTAACCGCTTCCACACCGTTTTGGTGCCCAAAAATTCGCTCTTTACCATGTTCTTCAGCCCAACGCCCATTGCCATCCATGATGATGGCTATGTGAACAGGAAAATGTTTGGAGTTTGAGCTATTCATCTCATCATTAATTACTATCTTTTCTTCCCTTGCTTTCTTTTAATTTTCACGTTGGTTTTCAAATCACAAATACGGTCTTCGTTTCCAACTCTTACGGTAAGCACTACGCCAACAAAAGAATACCAGTCGTTTTTATAAGTAGAGTTGCGTTGCGCATTGGGGGAGTGCTTTACGGTGGAGGGGTCAGCAAAATGGGTGATAATATCGTAAGAGTTTGAGGGGATAACCCCTTTGTAGGGAGTGAAGTCGTAATATAAGCCTCCCACATCATCTAAATAATTTGTAAATGTGTAGCGAAGCCCCCATTCGGCGCCAATAGACACATACCTGCCAATATTGGCTTTGAAACCCAAGCCAAAGGGAATAGCAAATCCGGTAAGGGGGTATTTTTTTTGCATTCCTTCACGACCTTGCCCCTCTGTTCCAATGGGTTGCAAATCATAGGTGGTTTCCTTGTAAACCGCCTGAGGATTGAACGAAAAGAGCGCTGCACCGCCAAAAAGATAAGGCGAAATTTGATTCTTATGCGATACGTTATATATATTAAAAAAATTGAGCTCAACCTGTGCCGATATTTCGGTAATTGGAGATGAAAAAGAGAACCCCCGCTCTCTATAATCCCATAAATAATTACCATCATTATCTTTCGCAAAGCTATGATTCTTTTCATCTGAGGCAGCAATCTTTCCAAATAAGATGTTGGCTTTCAATGCCCAACGGGGAGAAAAATTATACTTATAAACAAACCCGCCGGCAAATTGTGCATCCCTGAAAGGTATGTTGTTTAAGTCGCCCAAATAAAAAGAAGTACCAAGCAGAACTCCAACCTCAGAACGCTGCCCATGCGAGAAAGATAAAATTACGAGAAGTAGAAAAATTAAATAACTTTTTTTCACCATTTTCTGTTTTCACTTAGTTAGAAACAATTAAACGATAAGTGTAAAAGAATATTGTGAGCAGTGGTGTATGATTAATTCTCTATTTTCGCAATTCAGAATCAAAAACCATCTTTATGCTATCCTCTTTTAGTGTTTTTGAAATAATCATGCTCCTTTGTTTTGCGTGTAGCTGGCCTATTTCAATTTATAAATCTTTGAAAACCAAATTTGTTTTAGGAAAAAGCCCCATTTTTATGCTCATTATTATTGTCGGATATATTTTTGGCATTGTGCATAAAATTTTATATCAACCGGATATAGTTACTTTTCTATGGGGTTTTAATATGCTTTTGGTAACCACAGACCTAATCATTTATTACTATTATGCTCCCAAAAATAGGGTAGAACGTTTATAATTTTTTCATTATGAATCGCGGGAAACTTATCATTTTTGCAGCTCCCTCAGGGTCGGGAAAAACATCAATTGTGAAATTTTTGTTAACCCGTAAATTGCCTTTAAAATTTTCAGTATCAGCAACAACACGACAAAAGCGTGCCAATGAAGTGGAGGGGGTTGACTATTTCTTTCTAACGGAAAAACAGTTTCAAGAAAAGATTGATACTAATGCGTTTTTAGAATGGGAAGAGGTATATGCCGGTGCATACTATGGCTCTTTAAAAGATGAGGTGGATAAGCAATTGGAAAAAGGGGAACATATACTTTTCGATGTTGACGTACTTGGCGCGTTGAATATTAAGAAAATATATGCAGAACAGGCGCTTGCCATATTTGTTAAAGCACCCTCAATAGAGGATTTGGTACGCCGGTTGAAAAATAGGGGTACAGAAACTGATGAATCGATGAAGAGAAGAATTGATAAGGCAAACTACGAACTCTCGTTTGAGCCAAACTTTGATATTACAATTATTAATAACGATTTAGGCCAAGCGCAAAGAGATGCCTTGCAGGTAGTAATGAATTTTATTTCACTTTAAAACAAGCCGTATAGCTCTGCATTTACCATCTCTATTACAGTTCCAAAATCTTCGGGAGTTTCAGCAAATTTGATAGTGTTTACGTCAACAATAAGTAATTTGCCTAATTTGTAGTTTGTAATCCATTCTTCGTATCGGTCGTTGAGCGATTTTAAATAATCTAAACGGATAGAGTTTTCATATTCTCTTCCTCTTTTCTGAATTTGAGCGACTAAGGTAGAAACATCTGCTTTTAGATAAATAAGCAGGTCGGGGGGCTGCAGAAACTGCATCATCAGTTCGAAAAGCGAAGCATAGTTGTCGTAGTCGCGTGTAGGCATAAGCCCCATGGCGTGCAAATTTGGAGCAAAAATGTGCGCATCTTCATATATCGTGCGGTCTTGTATTACATTTTTTTTCCTTTTTCTTAATTCAACAACCTGACGAAAGCGACTATTTAAAAAATAGACTTGAAGATTGAACGACCACCGTTGCATATCTTCGTAAAAGCTAACTAAATATGGATTGTTTTCCACACTTTCGTAAAGGGGTTCCCAGCCAAAATGCTTAGCAAGCATTCCGGCAAGTGTTGTTTTTCCGGAACCTATATTTCCTGCAACAGCAATATGCATAAGCTATTTCTCAAAGTGAAGAAATGTGGTTTTCCCTGCACCGCAAATAGCGCATAATTCAAAGCCTTCTATTGTGTTGTATAAGTTTCCGCATAGTGGGCATACATACCATATTTTTGCTATCTCTTCACTTTTACCTGCTTTCAAAAGCTCAAGTGCTTCTTCATATAATTTGGCATGATTTTCTTCTGCTTTTTTAGCGTAAGTAAATGTTCTTAGTGCATCTGTTAAATTTTCCTTATTTGCCTGTTCAATCATAGGGGGGTACATTTCGGTAAATTCGTATGTTTCTCCTTCAATAGCATACTGGATATTCTCTTCCATATCTTCACTAATTTGAACATCAATAACAACGTCAATACCCTCGCCCATTTCGTTTAGCACGGCAGTGTGGCTTTGTACATGAATATTTTCGGCAACGGAGGCCGCTTCAAACATGGCAGCAATGCCAAGTTGTCCTTGTTTGAAAGCTTCTTCAGATAGCAGTGCGTATTTGGCGCTGGCATTGGTCTCGCCGGTAATAGCAGTTTTTAGGTTATCAATAGTAGATACCTCTACTGTACCTTCGGCTGGTTTGTTGGTGCATGCAACTAAGCACGCAATGGCTGTGAATAGGATAACGATTTTTTTCATATTGTTTAATGTTTAATGTTTAATGATGAATGTTTAATGGTTTTGTTGAGTTGTTGTTATTCGGTTGTTGTTGGTTTGCTACAACACTCTTTATTAAGGCATTTCCATGTGTATGCAGCTAAAATTGCACCTACAAATGGGCAGAGAATAAATACCCACAGATTTTTTAGTGCAGCGCCACCCTCAAAAAAAGCGGGAGCAATACTACGTGCAGGGTTTACGGAAGTTCCGGTGATTGGAATACAAACAATATGTATCAACACCAAAGTTAAGCCGATAGCCAAACCCGCAAACTTAGGCGCATTGTTTTTACTATCGGTTGCACCCAATACAACCAAAATAAAGATAAAAGTGAATACGGTCTCGGCAATCATGGCGGGTAACATTAGTCCCTCTCCAAAGTTATTAGCACCTGTAGTGGTAGCGCCTCCTGTAATGGCGCCACTCTTCACTAAGGCAAAAAGGATAGTAGCTCCTATGAAAGCCCCTATTACCTGTGCCCCCATATAATAATAAAGGTCTTTTAAAGTGATTCTTTTGTTGAGGTAGGCAGCTAACGAAATAGCAGGATTGATGTGGCAACCGGAAATAGGCCCAATAGTATAAGCCATAGCAATTACTGCTAATCCAAAAGCAGTGGCAACCATAAATACCCACGAAGAGGAAACATTCCCATCAACAAGTTGCATGATGTCGGAGCCAAAAACGGCCGCGCCGCAACCCATAAGAACCAAAACCATGGTCCCAATCATCTCAGCATAAATTTTTTTTGTCATAAAGTTGTAATTTAAATTTGTAATTGGCGGCAAATGTATAGCAAAAAATGAAATATTACTTTTTCCCAAAAAAATTGGCAGGGCAAAATCATTAAAAATTACTTTTACAATTTCACTAATTTGCACTCGTAGAGTACCAACCTATCTAAGCAGTACGTTTAACGTGCTGTATTATAAGTATATAAATAGCTTATCCCCCATAGGGGGTACACCAAGCAAGAAAGTTTGTCTCCTACAGAGGCAGATGTTTACAGTCGGGTATCTTTGTACAGTAGTCTGAGACTACTGCTTAGTTATCTCGAGAAAAAATCTCAGGAGGGTAAGAAACAAAAGAAGACTGACTATTACATAATTTAGTTTAATTTTATAAAATTTTTTTTCCAACTTCGCTGATTGGTTTGTTTCGATATATCTCTGTCAACTTCAAACATTACTTTTTCAAAATTGGAGCTTATCGACATTGTTTCAAATTCAAAACTATTAACACCTCTACCAAGATAAGTATTGTAAGTTTCCTTGTATAATCGCAAAATCAAAATGTACCTATAATATTGTACCACCAACTTCAGATTGTTTTTCAAGTACTCTTTCTCCTAATTTCTATAAGATAAACTGGATAGCAACTATTAATGGACATGGGTGTACTGAAGGAGGCAGTTCTGGATCACCTCTTTTTAATGCTCAAAAACGAATTATAGGTCAGCTTTACGGTGCTGGTTATTGCAGTAACCCTAATTGTAGTGATCCGGGTAATGATATATCAAACTATGGAAAAATTTTTTCTTCATGGGAATTAGGTTCAACTCCCAGTGAGCGACTAAGGGACTGGCTTGACCCTAATAACTCTACATTTACCTTAGATGGTATAGATGCATGCCCCGCAGGAGTTGCAGTAAATTTGAATCTTACCCACACGATATCGTCAGGAGAAAGCTTATATCAAGCAACCAATAACATTGAATCAACGAGTATAATTCAACAGAGTGCAACAGTAAAATACGAAGCAGGAAATAGTATAAATTTGAAGCCTGGATTTGAGGCTCATGCGGGAAGTCAATTTCATGCTATAATTGAAAATTTTAATTGTGTTATGGTTCCTAATCCAATCAACTTAGCTGCATGGACAAATTTTGCATGTATTGGAGGGGGATTGAATTTTAATATCACAAATGCTACTAATTATTCTGTAAAGATTTATTCGATTGCAGGTCCATTAGTATATTCAGCAAATGGAGCTATTGTTGACAATTTTGTTACGGTTTGGTCTGCATCAGGTGTAGCACCGGGCACTTATATTGCAAATATAATTTTTTCCTCACCACACGATGAGATTTCCAACTCATATAGTATTTTAGTAATGCCCTGTAAATCAGGAGAAGTAGAAGCATTTGGATTGGAAGATAACCAAAAATCAAGTATAGTATTATACAATTTCCAAGAAACTAACAATAATCAATTTGATTTCTCCGTTTATCCTAATCCAAACGATGGGAATTTTACAATACGTTTAATAGAAGTAGAAGAAATGAAACCTTATTCTGTTCAAATTTTTAATCCATTAGGTGTTCTTATTTCCAAAATTGAGCATTGTAACACTTATCAAATCAATGTTAATCATACTAATTTACCCCTCGGTATTTATTTTATAAAGCTAACAATGGGAAATAAAATTTCGACAAAAAAAATAGTTATCCAATAAATATTATTCTCATGAAAAATCACATTCACAAAATATTAGATGTATTTTATGCGATAAAAACTGTATTATTTATTTTTGTTTTTATTATTATTAGCAGTTGTGAAAAAGAAAACGGATTAAATAGCATTGTTCAGAATGAATGGAAAGTAAAAACTATTGTTATCAATAATAAATCTTTAAATCCTCCTTCAAAAACTTTTCGAGAGGAAGCCTATATTTTGAAATTCGGCAATGATTCATGTTTTTCATTGGCTACAAGTGTTAATTATGCAGGAGGTAAATATTCTATTGTTTCTGACAAAGACATTTGTATGAGTGACTATCAAACTTTTACACAAGTTTGTTGCGAAACAGAATTTGACAAACATTTGCTATATTTGTTGAATAAAATAACAAGCTATTCTTCTAAAAACAACAAGCTGACATTTTTGGCAGATAAAAACAATAAAGTATTGTTTGAAAAACTTTCTTCCAGATGAAACAAATCTAAGATTATACTACTGCAGTTTGATGCAATAATAAAGAAAATAATATTTGTTACCTCTCAACCCGCAGGCCTTTACCTTGTAAAAATTATGATAGATGGCACCCTTCAAACTACAAAAATCATTAAATATTAGATAACTATGAGACCTTTACTTTTTATTTTTGCATTTTTTCTTGCTTTTTTTTCGTTATTAGCACAAAATGAGGAGCCAAAAAAACCGTTGCATATTTTTACAGCCAATACACCAACTGCCAACACTTTGCCTCTTCCTAAGGGAAGTTTCGGGGGAATGCTTCCGGGAGCTTCTTACAAAACTTATTTCCCGAAAAAAATCTCATTGCAAACAGATATATTGGTGCGGCCAGCAATTGCAGGTTCTATGGATGGATTTGGTTTTTATTTTGTTATAGAGTCGAGTACCAATTTAATGTATCAGAAAAAAATTCAAGATAAAAATAATTATGATTTATTTTTACTTGTAGGGGGCGGCTTTTCAGTTGGTTTTGTACCTGTACCCATAAATGGTAAATTTGGGGCAAATAGTATGATAGGAATTGAATTTTTCTTCAAAAAATCACCTCTTGTTATTCAATTAGATATTCGCCCCGGTTATGCTGTTTTGTTTAACAACCACTACAGGAACCCTTTTATATCATTTATTCCGGATGAAAATCCATGGCACCATTTTGATTGGTCTATTGGTGTGGCTTTTCGTAGGGCGTTTACAAGAAAGTAGGATATAAATATTGACAACCACAAAAGTACAAGTTATCAGAATAGAGAACGGGGGTACTGAACAAGTCCCCCCATTGTTTATCCGTCTGTGTGTAATTCAGAGAATTTTATGTTAATTTGCCAATTCTATGCTACTCATGATGAAGCAAAAAGATTTTCTTTTCAATATTTCATTTCTTCTTTTACTCAATTTGCTAATAAAACCGTTTTATATTCTCGGTATTGACAGAGGCGTGCAGAATGCAGTTGGCGCTGAAAACTACGGAGTCTTTTTTGCTGTTTTCAACTTTACACTTTTATTAAATATGTTGTTAGATTTTGGGATAACCAATTTTAATAACAGAAATATTGCACAAAACACGCAACTGTTATCAAAACATATATCAGGAATTTTATCTTTAAAACTGCTGCTGGGTATTTTTTATCTATTGGTAGTTTTAGGGGTGGGCTTTATTATTGGATACGATAGCTTTCAAATTAAAATATTGATTTGGTTGGCTTTTAATCAGTTTTTAAATTTTTTTATTCTGTATTTGCGTTCCAATATTGCTGCTTTGTTGATGTTTAAAACCGACAGTTTCTTGTCGGTATTAGACAAACTTTTGATGCTTATTATTTGTGGGTTTTTGTTATGGGGCAACGTTACTGTTCAGCCGTTTAAAATAATGTGGTTTGTATATGCGCAAACGGTTTCTTATGTAATTGCAGCGGCAGTAGCGCTGTCTATTGTTCTTTTTAAAGCACAAATCGTCAACTTAACATGGAATTATACTTTTTTTAGAGCTATTTTAAAGAAAAGTTTGCCTTTTGCGCTGCTTACCATACTTATGTCTTTTTACGGTCGTATTGACTCTGTTTTGATTGAGCGTCTCCTTCCGAGTACAATTTCTGCTTATCAAGCTGGGGTTTATGCTTCGGCTTTTCGGCTTTTAGATGCTTTGGTGCAAATTGCTTTTCTTTTTGCAGTAATATTATTACCTTTATTCTCTAAAATGTTGAAACATAAAGAAGATTTGGCACCTATCATCCGAAGTGCGTTTAGCTTGCTTTTTGTTTTCTCAACTACTGCTACTGTGTTGCTTATAGCATACCGCGCACCTATTTTAGAATGGCTTTACTCCGATATTAATGTTGAAAGCGCACACGTTTTCGTTTTTCTTATTCCTTGCCTCATTCCACTTTCTATCACTTACATTTTTGGCACATTGCTCACTGCCAATGGAAGTTTGCGCTTGTTAAACATTACATCTGCCCTTGCTATTGTAGTTAGTATAGCCATAAATATTATCCTGATTCCTATTCTTGAAGCCCGTGGCGCAGCCATTGCCAGCCTTGCAACCCAATCATCTATTGCGATGATGCAATCTATTATTGCTTTTAGATTATTAAAAATACCCTTCTCAACACTCCCTTACTACCGATGCCTCATTTTTTTAAGTTTACTTATTGTTTCGGTATTTTTTGCTACAAAATATTTACCTTTTGGCGCATTCGGCAGTCTTCTTACTTGCGGAGGCGTAGCAATAGGCCTCTCTGCTGCTACGAATTTACTCCCTCTAAAATTTCTTAGTGAAATTTTTAAAAAAGAGGTAGTTAAAAATGCTTGAAGAATCCAATCCTTTCAATTTACTACCATACGCCTCTTGTAAATCTCAACTACATTTTCTAATAATGAGGCGATGGTCATTGGGCCTACACCGCCCGGAACCGGCGTAATGGCCGACGCCTTCTTTTCAATATCCTTTACATCAATGCTATTGTAGAGGTCGCCAACCAATTTACCATTCACACTATTAATCCCAACATCTACTACCACTGCACCATCTTTCAACATATTGGCATTAACCAAGTTAGGATGTCCAATAGCAATGATTAATAATTCACCCTGACGGGTTAAATAAGGCAAATCTCTGGTTTTCGAATGGCATACCGTAACCGACGCATTTTCGCGAAGCATGAGTTGCGCCATCGGTTTTCCAACCAAATTGCTCCTACCAATGATTACACAATGTTTCCCTGTAATGGAAATATCTTCAGCTTTTAGGAGCGACAAAATTCCTTTGGGAGTACACGGAATAATAGCATCCGGAGTTGTTCCGTTCAGCAATCCTACATTCATGGGGTGCAATCCATCAACATCTTTTCTATAATCAATCGCTTGTAAAACAACACTTTGGTCAATATGTTTGGGAAGGGGTAACTGCACTAAAACGCCATCAACTTCGGGGTCATTGTTCAGTTGTGCAACAAGAGAAAGAATTTCGCCTTGAGTAGTTGAATACGGAAGTATATTTAAATCGCACAAAATTCCAATCTCATGACACGATTTCTGTTTACTTGTAACATAAGAAGTATTAGCAGAATCGTTACCCGCTAAAATAATGCTCAATTTTGGCGCTCGGTTATGTTTTTTTACCAAATAATCGATTTCAATAGCCAAAACCGATTTTATTTTCTTTGCTAATGCGGTACCATTTAATATTTTCATAAAAATCTCGTTATTAGAAACGGCAAAGGTATTGTTTTTTTATTTTTGCCGTCGTTAAAACCCCTAATTATGAAAAAAAATATTCTTTTTCTTGTTCTGCTCTTTTCATTTTTTCATCTTTTTGCGCAAAACCAATTAGAAACTCCGGTTCATTGGGAATTTAAAACCGAAAAAATTAACGATTCGGTGGCGGAACTACAATTTGTGGCTACGATAAAAGACAAATGGCATCTCTACTCCCAGCATCATGCAGGGATGGAAATACCTTTGACTTTTGAGTTTATTACAAGTAAAAATTACAAAAGATTGGGAAAAGTTTGGGAGCCGCCGGCAAAAGTTTTTTATGACGTTCAGTTTGATGATACTTCGCTTTATTTTGACAAGAAAGTTACCTTTAAGCAGAAAATACAAATATTTTCCAACCAGCCCTTTGAAGTTCGGGGCGAACTTTCCGGACAAGCCTGCATTGATGGACGCTGTGTGGCCATTGACCGCGAGTTTGCTTTTTCGGTTTCCGGTTTCGAATTATTGGTGAAAGATATAGCCACGGTTGAAGAAGAAGAAAATTCTGAAAATGAGCAAATTGAATGCTTTGCAGAGGAAAAACAGATGAATAAAAAGAAAGATACCGAAGATTCTATTCTTTTGTTTTTCTTTTTAGCGATGCTTGGGGGATTGGCAGGTTTGCTTATGCCTTGTGTTTTTCCGATGATTCCGATGACGATTTCTTATTTTTTAAAAATACAAAGAAAAGTTTACGCACTCTTTTTTGGGATATCTATTGTTGTGATTTTCTTGTTATTGGGCATCTTGCTTTCTGTAATTTTTGGACCCGATTTTGCAAATATTGTAAGTACACACTGGCTACCTAACATTATTTTTGCGGCTATTTTCGTAGTATTTGCGCTTTCACTTTTTGGATATTTTGAAATCACATTGCCGAGCCGTTGGGTAAATAAGTCGGCAAAAATGGAAAGTACAGGGGGCATTATCGGGGTGTTTTTCATGGCATTAACTTTGGTATTGGTCTCTTTTTCGTGTACGCTGCCTATTGCCGGCGCAGTGGCACTAAATTCGGTTGACGGCTCTTTCCTAAAACCCATTATCGGTATGTTGGGGTTTTCGCTGGGAATTGCCGTGCCGTTTACCCTCTTTGCTGTTTTTCCAAGAATGTTGAACACAATGCCAAAATCGGGCGGGTGGATGAATACGCTGAAGGTGATGTTGGCATTCGTTGAATTAGCATTCGCTCTAAAATTTCTCAATGTTCCCGACCAAACATACGGATGGCGTATCTTAGACCGAGAAATATATCTGGCTTTCTGGATTGTAATTTTTACCATGATGGGACTCTACCTTATTGGAAAAATAAGATTCCCGCACGATGATGAAATGCCTATTCAAAAAAGTTGGGTGCGATATTTATTAGCCATTTTTACTTTTACTTTTGTAGTGTATTTGATTCCGGGTATGTTCGGCGCTCCACTGAAAGCAATATCAGGATGGTTGCCCCCAATGACTACTCAAGATTTTGACGTTAGCAAAATTGTAAGAGAAGAAACAGTCTCATATTCAAATATCTCTAAAAATTATGATGAGTGGGAAAAACCACGATATGCTGATAAACTGCAACTCCCACACGGTATTTTTGCTTACTTCGACTTAGACCAGGCGTTGCGTGTGGCTAAAAAGGCACAACGCCCTGTTTTCATTGATTTTACAGGGCATGGTTGCGTAAACTGTAGAAATATTGAAAGTGCTGTTTGGGCTGACCCCAGAGTACGTGCAAAATTTTCCCATGATTTTATTGTCGTAGCACAATACGTTGATGATAAAGTAATTAAATTAGAACCGGAAGACCAAATTCTTGATAACAACGGGAAACCCATTACCATGCTGGGTAAAAAAGCGATGTTTTACGAACAAAATAGATATAAAGAAAATTCTCAGCCCGCCTATTTTATTGTGGATGTGGACGGCTCCGTGCTAACAGGTCCTATTTATTACGAACTTAATGTGGAGAATTATTTAAAATTTTTAGAGGAAGGTGTGCGATTGTTTAAAGAAAAGCATAAAACCCCTTAAATCCGTATAGAGTTTCTACACGTTCCAGCTATCGTGGCACTGCTACTCCGTTCTCTTCGTAGCTGATAAACACCATTAGCTTACTGAAGAACAGTGTTTCAATAGTTTTTCAAGTCCTACCAACTCGCCGCAAGTTAACAGGGCAGTAAGGGGAACTCCGAGAATGCCATGTAGATTGATGTTCTGTCCTGTAAGCAACAGGTTACCAATCTTTGTCCTAACCGGAATATGAGACTCTGCCATATTATTACAATCGGGAACCGTGCCATAGATTGCACCCTCTTTCACATTATAAAAATCTCTGATAGTAAGAGGAGTGGCGCTAAAAACAGTCTCTATTTTTGCTCGAATATCAGGGAAAGCAACTTCCAGCATATTCAGCACTTTATTTTCATAATTTTTTTTGAACTCATTGTATTCATTTCCTCTTTTTCCGGTGGTTGTATTTTCCCATTTCTTCACGGTCTCGTACTTCATGATAGTATTTACAATCATTTTTTGAGCAAAAGTGTCGTTTTCCGAAACAGGTGGGGTTACATACATACACCCGCGTGGCCAGTTGTCGGGGGTATATTCAGCACTATTCCATACATCATCATATTTGTGTGCGCAAAAGCCCGCGTAATTCAAATAGGGAAAACTGTTGGGTTTAAAGGTAATAAATGTAACAAAGGCGGAGTTAGAATTTTGAATATTATCAATTCGATGGTAGTATGCCTTTTTAAAATGACTCACGTCTAAAATTTTAAACATTGAAGAAGTGTGAATCGCTGAAATATAGTAGTCTGCATAATATTCTCTCCCACTCTCTGTGATAACTTTTTGCACGTTTCCCTCTTGAATATCAATAAATTTTGCCCCTGTTTTAGTTAGTACCTCCCCACCGTTCTGTTCAATTACCTGCACTAATAAGTCTGCCAGTTGCTGGCTGCTACCGATAAACCGGCTTGCCCCTTCTATATAGAACTGCGTAATGAGTGCGCCTACGTATATGGGAGTTTTTCCTTTACGCCCCCCATACATGGCATTGTTCCAAGCTAACACATTTTGCAACTTGGCATTGCGAGTAAAGGAAGCAATAAATTCAGAAACACTCGTTTCCATGATTTCCATATTAGAAAAAATATCCGCAGTTGGCAATCTCAGGTTGTACAGTGGGACATTGTCGCATATTTCATAAATTCTATGGATATATTTTTTAATATTTTCCTCTTCCTCAGGGAAATAGGAGCTAAGTGTTTGTACAAAATTATCCTTTCCGCAAGCCATTTTATAGGTAGCTCCACCTTCGGCTACATAGAGCTGATCAAACCCGTTGGCATCTGCGGGTTTAATTTGTAATTTATCTGCTATTCCCAAGTAAGAAAAAAGTTTTCTTAACACTCCGTTTTGCTGAAACCCACTAATAAGATGTATTCCCGTTTCAAACTCTACTCCATTTCGCCTAAATGTGTGTAGTCCTCCGCCTGCAATGGTATGTTTTTCCAATACACGTACGCGATATCCTTCTTTTGCGAGAATGGCTCCGCATACTAAGCCACCTATTCCTCCGCCGATAATTAATACTTTATTTTTCATGTTTTACATTGTAAGATTTGTTGCCAAAGAGTATCGCGATCTAATAATTCGGAACAAGCGATAATCGCACCGATAATTACTCCCATAATACCATGTGAATTAGTGTTTTGTCCAACAAAAAACAGGTTTGGGATTCTCGTTCTATGCACAATACGTGGCGTGTGCACACTTCGCAATACTCCGTAGGCCGCTCCGTTAACTGTTCCTGTATAGTTCAAATAGGTGAGGGGTGTTGAGGTATAATATGCTTCCACTTGGGCAAGTGTTCCGGGAAATTGACGTTCTACTTCGGCCATGAGTTTTTCTGCTTTTCTTTTCTTAAACTCTTTGTAAGCTTCTCCTCTTTTTTCAACTTGCGTGTTTGCCCATTGTGCCACCTCGTCATACCTCATAATGGTGATGATTTCACCTGTTTGTGCGTACCGTGAGGGTTTCTCCGCACAGAGGTGCATATACAGAAAACCTCGAGGCCAATCCTCCGCTGTATATTTTTCACAGTCCCAAACCTCCTTACCATTGTAATGGTAATAATTGTAGTTCATGTAGGGTACTTTATTTTCCTTGAATTTCAAATATACGGTAAAATAAGCATCCGACTGCTCCATCTGCATTATTCTATTACGGTACATCGGACGAATTAAGTTCGAGTCTATCATATCAACCGTAATTTGAGGGTGCATATTCGACAAAAAATAATCGGCTTCTATTTGCGTACCGTTTTCTAGTATTAAAGTGGTTGCTTTTTCGCTATTGCAATCAATTTTGCAAACTTTACTGTGCAAGAAAATATCCCCTCCAAACGAGCGAATAGAATGAGCCAATGATTCTGCAATCTTGTCGCTTCCTCCCATAATGCGGCAAGCTCCCGAAATATTAGAATCGTTGATAAAAGCATGAACAAACAGCGGCGTTTTATCTTTTATTCCTGCGTAGAGCGGCACTAACCCTGCAAGTACGTTTTGTAAAACCTCATTGGACGTTGCCTGGGAAATGAAATCGTTTACCGTAGTAGTCGCATAGCTTGCATCAAATTGAAATGCTTCTTCCGGGTTGTGTAGAGAATTATAGGGTGAGCTAAGCGCTATTTTTCTAATTTGTTTGGCGTAATTCTTAATGTTTTTATACTCTTTTGGAAACTTTTGTGCCAAAGCTTCGACAAAGTTTTCGTAGCCTGTTGCATATTTATAATGTTCGTTTCTCAACGAAATCACATCAAAGCCGGAAGGCTCAAGGGGGGATAGATTAATATCTTTATACAGAGAAAGATACTTAAAAAACAAATCAAGGGTTTGCCCTTCACCCATACTACCGATATAATGCACCCCGGTTTCAAACTTTACTCCTTTTCTTACGAATGTTTGCAAACAACCACCTTGCTGTGAGCCTTGTTCAAAAATGGCTACTTTATACCCGTTTTTCGATAAAATATATCCACTTACAAGCCCGCCCAACCCACTTCCAATAATGGCAACCTCATATTTTTTTTGCATACGAATTTATAAAACAAGGGGCAAAAATACACAAAACGATTTTTTTTGAGAATATTTGTTTTTTTGGGGTGTATGACAAATTGCATTACGCTGCTTTTTTAATTTCTTGCACTATGTTTTCCCATCTATTACTTTTTCTATAAGCCCTTAAATTGGCTATTCTTTGTGCCCCATCAATAGACCATCTTTGCCCTGATAGTTTTAGTCGTTGTTGTATGAGATTACGATGCGCCGATTCAATCGCTCCTATGATATATCCTTTTTTTATAAAAGTTCCATATTTCATTCTGTCCATATTGTTTTCGTAGTATTTTATTACCTCATTCAAAGCATTAGAGATTTCTGTTGTTTGTGTGGTAATGTTCTTCAATTCTTTTATTACGGTCTTTACTCCGTCTTCTTCAGTGTTAATGCGCTTACCCAATTTACATCTGCACGAAAATGGAGGGTGTCTTTATAGTCAATATATCCATGTGTTCCACTATGGGTTAATCTTAAGCGGTTGTTCCCTTCATTTACAGTATGCCCCCATATTAAACTTTTGTTCAGCGGCAGAGCAATATCTCCATTTACATCTAAAAAAAGTTTGAGGTGCTATGTTCGAGATTCCTCGCTTCACTTACGTTTCGCTCGGAATGACCGCTCCCCTACATATTACGCAGTGCGTTGTAAATCTGAGTATTATCCCCTTCAAAATTTGAAGGGGATATGTCATCGTAAAATCGACCTGTGCCTACAAATATATTTTTTCTGACCCGTTTTGGAATGAAATATAATTCACGTTGGTATTATTTTCAATGTTGCACTATCAAAAGTGCGTTTTTATCGAAAAATTGCACTCTGCTTTGTGCGTTTTTCTTTTTCTTGTATAAGTATCTACTACAACCACCTTACCAAGTTAAAATCTAAATCGTGGGGGAGCAGTGGGTGTGAAGGTAAAATTCGCACTCCACATCTCCAACTGCCCGCATTGTCCGGCTCCAAATCACATTCATAATGCGTGATGCCATTTTCTTGATTCACAAATTGAAATGGCCATTTAGAAATAAGCGTATCGCATCCGTTCGTATCAATAAAGCAAATCTCTACCCTTATATCCTCCGGTTTAAGTACCCCTAAACGCAAATCAACCGAAAGTGTGGTCTTTTCGCCCAAATAATAGGTTTTATCGTGCAATCCGCAGAGGTTAACATTCACTATTTCAATATTATCCCAATTGGCAAGCACTTTTTCTTTCCACCGTAAGAGTTCATAAAGCGCTTTCTCGCGGGAGCCGGTAAGTTGTTTCGTGCGGGCTTCTAATTTGTTATAAAATTTACTATAGTAATCTTCTAATTGCCGTTTCATGGTAAAGCGCGGAGATATTTTCGCAAAATTCGCTTTCATCATTTGTGTCCAAATTTCAGACACATTTTCCTCATTTCTGCAATAAAACGCGTTCACAATACTCTCTTCAATGGTGTGGTAAAGCACGGTTGCATCTAATTTATCTTGCAGTGTTTCATCTTGATACGTAATATCTTCGCTGATTGCCCAGCCGCCTTCGGGAACAAAACCCTCTGCCCACCAGCCGTCTAATACGCTAAAATTGAGAACTCCGTTCATTATTGCCTTCTCGCCGCTTGTGCCGGAAGCCTCTAAAGGACGGGTGGGCGTATTCAACCATACATCGCAACCCGAAACCAATTTTTTCGCTAAAATCATGTCATAGTTCTCTAAAAAAACTATTTTTCCAACGAATTGCGGCTCACGTGAAAACTCAATAATTTTCTTTATCAAGTCCTGCCCCGCTTTGTCGTTGGGATGTGCTTTCCCTGCAAACAAAAACTGAACCGGATATTGTGGGTTACCAACAATTTGCGCCAGCCGCTCTTTATTAGAAAACAATAAATGTGCACGCTTATATGTGGCAAAACGACGCGCAAAACCAATGGTTAGAGTATTATTATTAATTGATTTTAACGTATTTACTATTAATTCCGGCGACTCATTCCGCGCCCTCATCTGTTTTTCGAGCAATCGTTTTACTTCATCTAACAATTCGGCACGAAGTTCATTCTTAATATCCCAAAGTGTTTTATTGTTCGCATCTTCAATTTTTTTCCAACCCTCTTCATTCGATTGTTGGGCAAGGAAATCGTTGCCAAAAATCTCTTTATGATACTGTTGCCATTTTTTGTGTGTCCATGTGGGATAATGCACCCCATTCGTAACATAGCCAATATGTAGTTCATTAGCAAAAACACCATTATATAAATCTGCAAACATCTCCCGTGAAACCCGTCCGTGAATTCTACTTACACCGTTTACTTCTTGTGCTAATTTACATCCTAAAATACTCATCGAAAACTTGTCGTTTACATAATCTATATGCTTTCTTCCCAGCGCCATAAAAGCTTCCCAAGAGATATTGAATCGGGAAGGGTAATTGGCAAAATAGATTCGCATGAGGTCTTCGCTAAAAGCGTCGTGTCCGGCAGGCACCGGTGTATGGGTGGTATAGAGCGAAGATGCCCGCACTAACTCAACTGCTGCCGAAAATGCTATGTTTTTTGTGCGCATATATTGACAAATACGCTCAAAAGTTAAAAACGCAGCGTGTCCTTCGTTAAGATGGTATAAATCAGGAGTCTCTCCTAATAAATGGAGCATCCTAATGCCACCAATACCCAATAATAATTCTTGCTTAAGCCTGTATTCGTTATCGCCTCCATACAACGTGTGGGTAACATTTCTATCCTGCGGCTGATTAAGGTCTATGTCGGTATCTAACAGATATAGCGGAACACGTCCAACGTCAACACGCCAAATTCGTGCATACATGGTTCTACCGGGAAGTGCAATGGAAATAGTTCGGAATTCACCATTTTCATCCTTTATAGGATGAATAGGTAATTTCGAAAAACTTTGGCTTGGATAAAGAGAAAGTTGGTCTCCCATAGAGGAAATCTGTTGCTTAAAATAGCCATGGCGGTATAAAAGCCCCACACCAATCATATTCACGTTGCTGTCGCTGGCTTCCTTTAAATAATCTCCGGCCAACATACCCAATCCACCCGAAAAAATTTTCAACTCGTTGCTAATGCCATATTCCATACTGAAATATGCAATTTTTGCTTGATAAATCGGCTTATTAACATTAATATAGGATTGAAAATCATCAAAAACCTTCTCTAATTTGTTTATATAATGAGTATTACTACTAAACTCTTTGACTCTTGGGAGTGGTAATATCTGTAAAATATGGGTGGGGTTTTCATGAAATTGTTTCCACATAACAATACCTGCAATCTCTTCAAAAAGTTCGCGGGCTTCAAAATTCCAACTCCACCATAAATTTTGTGCTAAGAGTTCTAACTTTTTCAAATTCTCGGGCAATTTTGTTTTTACCGTAACATGTGTCCAGTTAGGCTCTGTTTTTGTGATTTTATACACCGACATCCCAATTTTTGGCGCTTTGTGCTTGTATCTCTCGAAGCGCAAAGCGCTTTTTTCCAATGCGATGTTATACGTTTGTAAATAGTTTGCAAACAGATGATTCCATAGTGCTTTTTGAGCTATTTCAGTAGCTAAATGGTTGTGTTTCTGTTTTTCTTCTTCATTTAAGTGTGCAAAATAATAGATAGCATCAGCAATTTTGTGGCACACCTCTTCATCGTTATCGTCGGTGCGGGGAAGTACCCACGCACCCTTTTGCACCCCGAAATTATCCATTACCCATGCTCCAAACCCAGCTAATGAGGTGGTTACGGTTGGAATGCCAAATGCGATACTTTCCAACGGTGTATATCCCCAAGGTTCATAATAAGAAGGAAATACAGATAAGTCGAAACCGATGAGCAAATCATAATAAGAAAGATTGAAAACAGCGTCTTTTCCGTCTAAATAAACCGGAACAAATACCACTTTTACTTGTGTAGTAGGAGAGTTATCCAAACCGTTTTTTTTCAGATGGTTAATGATAGGGTCATGGTCGGGGGCGTACAAGTGGTGGGTGCAATAGTCGTACAGTATCGGCTCTGGCGACAAAGCACTTTCATTTTCTGCTTTTGCTGCAAGCTTTTCCATTACATCGTGCCGCTGGCCGCTGGTGCCTGCGGGTACGGTAATATAGGCTACTACCGGACGGTTGGTGTGTTGGTTTTTCAACGTTGCCAATCCTTCAATGAAAAGGTCAATCCCCTTGTTTTTAAATTCATAGCGACCACTATTAATCACAAACAATGTATGTTCAGCCACCGGCTGCCCTATAAGCGCTTCGGTTACTTCGATTAGTTTTTTTCTCGCTGTTTCTCTTTTTTTTACAAATTCTTCGCCCTGCGGCACAAAGTTATTCTCAAAGCCGTTTATTGTAACAACATCTACAGGTTTTTCAAAAAAAGCGGTACATTCTCGGTTGGTTATCTGGCTAACCGTAGTAAATCCATCCGAAATTTCAGCAGAAAGTCTCTCCAAAGAGTATTTCGACTGTACTCCGAAACGTTGTGCAAACTCTTGGGGGTTGTAGTGGTTCATCATTCCGTAGAGCGGCAAACCGTTTCCGGCGATGCAACGCCCAAGTACGGTTGCGTGCGTGGTAAATACCGTTGCTATTTGCGGAATATTCTCTGCAATATGCAAAATTCCTGTGCCGGTCATCCACTCATGAAAATGGGCAACGATTTTGTCGGCAGCAGAACAATGGAAGTTGTAAAAACTTTCCATTACGCGGGCGGCAGCATAACCAAACAAAGCAGGTTCTATGTAGTCCCACTGGCCGGAAATAGAATCCAATTTATATTTTAACCAAAACTGTGTAAGAATTTCATTCTTTTTTTCAAAGAATGGCGTGAAATCTACCAAAATTACGATAGGTGCTCCGCTAATATTCCAGCGGCCGATACGGATGCGCAGCCCCTCGCTCTGTGCCAATTCCCTCCAGTTTTTAAAAAGAGAAAGGTCTTCCATAAAATCGGAACAATCCTCTTTCGATAATTCAGGACCAATACATATATAATTATTACCGTAATTTTTGACGGCAGTAAAGGCTTTAGTGGATAATACGGTATAAATACCCCCAACTTTGTTGCAAATTTCCCAACTGGTTTCAAAGACGTAGTCTGCGTGTTGCATATATTTTAGCGTTAAAAAAACAAGCGGCGAAAATACAGGAATTTGTTGTTTTTAATGCTTTTTCATTTCTCGTTTATTTAACTATTCTCCAGTTCAATTTTGAAGAATATTTTATGGGAAAAATTAGTTTTCAAAATTTACTAAAAAAGTAAAATTAAGTTTCCCATATTTTCTATGTTCAAAAAAGTTAGGGTGTTCAGAGAAGTCGTATTCGCGTGGGTGTTCTAATGCGAGCCATCCGCTTGGTTTCAACAGTTGATTTGCAAAAACATGTTCCACAATTTTTTCTAATCCTTTTAGCTCGTATGGCGGGTCGGCAAAAATAATATCAAACTGCTGGCGCGACCTCTCTACAAAGGCGAAAGCATCGCAGCAAATCACCGAAAGGTTCTCAAATTGCAAATGATCTGCGGTTTTTCTTATAAAATCAGTACAACCACGGTAGTTATCCACAGCGGTTACAGAAATTGCTCCCCGTGAGGCAAACTCATAAGAGATATTTCCTGTTCCTGCAAAGAGGTCTAACACTGTTATTCTATCAAAAAAGAAATAATTGTTCAATATGTTAAAGAGGCTCTCTTTTCCTAAATCGGTGGTTGGTCGTACCGGTAAAGATGCGGGCGCTTTAATTTGTCTGCCTTTATTTCTGCCTTGTATGATGCGCATGGGAGTATGAAATAAGCTATATGTCTTTTTAATTATGGGTGTTCATTGTTCGTTGTATGCCTGCTGTACAAAACGAGAGGCAAATTTCCACTGCTTTTTCAATAGCAGCACTTACCAATTCTTTTTCTTCCGGAAAAAATCTGCCCAACACATATTCCACTTGGAGACCTTGCGGGTAATTTTTCCCAATACCAAAACGCAAACGAGGGAAATGGGTATGCTGTAATATCTCTATGATGTGATTAATGCCGTTATGTGAACCACCTCCACCTTTCGGACGCAAACGCAGCACCCCTATGGGCAAGTCAATATCATCCGACACAATCAATATATTTTGTGCTTCTACTTCCTCTTTTTCCATCCAGTAGCGCACTGCATTTCCGCTCAAGTTCATGTAGGTGGTTGGCATGAGTAAAATCAAAGTTCTTCCTTTGTATTTTGCTTCTGCTTTATAAGCATAACGTTCTGATGTGAAAGGGGCTTCCAATTTTTTAGCCAAAGCACTTACGATTTCAAAACCAATATTGTGCCTTGTGCCAACATACTTTTGTTCCGCATTTCCTAAACCAATAATGAGATATTTTTTTGGATTCACTTGAAAATTGGTTGTTGTTTTATAGGTTTTATTTCAATGCTGTTCATCTCCTTTGAGGGTATCGTGCGCAATAACTCTATCTCTATTTTTACTAACGAACGCTTCCCAATTTGAAAACTTGTTGCCTGATACTTGTATTTTGTTTTGTAAATGATGACAAACGGCTACGGCGAGCGCATCTGTTGCATCCAACGAATGTTCGCTTCCCTTGATAAGGTTCATGTTTGCTAACATAGCTGCCACTTGCTCTTTAGAAGCGTTTCCATTCCCGGTAATAGATTGTTTGATTTTGCGGGGTGAATACTCGTGTACTTCAAGTCCTTTGTACATAGCCGCTGCAATCACAACACCCTGCGCACGCCCCAACTTCAGCATAGATTGCGGGTTTTTTCCATAAAAAGGCGCTTCAATGGCCAAAATATGGGGTTGGTTTTCTTCAATAAGGTGTAATGTTTTTTCGAAAATAGTCTTTAGTTTATCCGCGTGCTCTTTTATTTTACTAAGCCTAAGCGTTCCAAATTTAAGAACGTCCCCTTTTGCAGTAGCATCAAAAAGTGCGAATCCTAAAATGGTAGTACCGGGGTCAATTCCAAGTATTATTTTCATTTTGGAATACCCAGCAGTTCTACTTCAAAAATCAAAGTAGCTCCACCTTTTATAATACTACCTGAACCATTATCTCCGTAGGCTAATTCAGAAGGAATATACAGAATAAATTTAGAACCAACAGGCATCAGTTGAAGTCCCTCTGTCCAACCTCTAATTACTTGATTTAACCCAAATTCAATGGGCTCTCCGCGTTGCACTGATGAATCAAATATCACACCATCTACGGTTGTTCCATGGTAGTGTACTTTTACGGTGTTTGTAGCAGTTGGCCTTGCACCATTTCCCATTACAATCACTTCGTACTGTAATCCTGATTCTGTTTCAAAAACTCCGTTACGTTTTTTGTTTTCTGCTAAAAACTGTTTTCCTTTTTCTTTTTCAATGTTAAGCGCTACTTTTCTTCTAGTGTCAATTTTACCTTGAAGGTTTTCGAAACAAGCCTGCATTTCTTCTACAGAAAGGTTGTTTTCCCCGTCAAAGGCATCTTTTAAGCCTTTCATAAAAGCATCAAAATTCAAATCGCTTTTTTCGAGGCCTAAATTTTTGTAATTGTCCCCAGCGGCAAAGCCAAGCGCGTAGCTGTTTTTTTCGTCTTGTGTCATGTTTTGTGCATGTAATGTAAATGTGATTCCTAATAGGAATGAGCACATTAAAATAAATACTGATTTTTTCATACTGAGTTTTTTATTATTATTTTTATGAATGATTTTAAAGATATGTAACGAAAAAAAACGAATTTATTGCATAAAGAAGCAAGAACTTTTGTTTAAATCCTAAAGAGTTTTTTACGAAAGAAGAGTGTGCCCTGCCATAGTGTTTATATTTTGATATGCCCCCAGTTTTCGCCTGTTCTAATTCTGTGCAGTGTCATTTCTGATACTCCATACTGCTTTGCAAGAATTTTCAACCTTGTTTTCCGGTTTGGGTTAGTAAGTATTTTTTTTAGCAACATTACCTGTGTGGAGTTTAGCTTGTTCCCTTTATGTAGTCTTTTTGCGTGAATTTCTGCAAGTTGTTTTTTTCGTGCTTCCAGTACATAAGGGCTTTTTTCTCTGTGTTCAATCATCTCAGCTTTAGTTGCCCATTTGAGGTTTTTTACATAGTCGTTCCCGCGGTTTCTGTCTAAGTGCAAAATGTAGGTCTGATCTTCAGAATCTTTTGGAACAAAATACTCTGCAACCAATCGGTATAAGAAAAAATATTTGTGTCGAATCTTATTTTTTTTATCCCTTGTTTTATATCTCCAAACTCTATATCCATCTTGTGTGCTGCCCTTAACAAACCTTCCTTCCGCAATTTCGTCCGTAAAGCTCACGAGCCGTCCAAAGTTTGATATTGCATAACGGAGCCGAAGGGTATCCTTGATTTCAATTTCTTTAAAAATTTCAGTAGCATAAAAACGTAACATAACAATAATGTTTTATAAATTTGTTTCAAAAAAACATATAATGATATAAGCATGAGCACTTATATCTTTCACCTTACCAATTCCAATGTATCAGTTGCAATTACTAACTCCTCGTTTGTTGTAATTACCATAGCGGTGGTTTTACTGTGTGGGGCTGTAAGTATCTGGTCTTGTCCACGAACGCTGTTTTTTGAAGGGTCGAAGTCAACGCCGAGGTATTGCAAGTTGGCGAGTACTCCTTCTCTAACGTTGTGGTCATTTTCTCCAATTCCCCCTGTCATTACAATAATATCCACGCCGTTCATAGCTGCTGCATAAGCGCCGATATATTTCTTCACGCGGTAGCAATAGCAATTAAGCGCTATGATGCTCCGTTCGTCTCCCTGTTCTACACCTTTCTCAACGTCGCGCATATCTGTTTTTCCTCCGGTGATTCCTTTTACTCCAGATTTTTTATTAACAAAGTTGAGCATTGCTTCATAGTTCATTTTCTCTTTTTCTGCTATATAGAGCAGTACTCCTAAGTCTAAGTCTCCGCAGCGTGTGCCCATGATGAGTCCTTCAACGGGGGTAAGCCCCATTGAGGTATCCACAGACTTCCCGTTTTTTATTGCACACACCGATGCGCCGTTTCCTAAGTGGCAAACAATAATTTTAAGGTCTTCGTAGTTTTTGCCTAACAATTGGGCAGCTCTGGGAGCTACATAGCTGTGGCTTGTTCCGTGAAATCCGTATCTTCTAATTTTATTCTCTTCGTAATAATTAAATGGTATTGCGTATAAGAATGCTTCAATGGGTATTGTTTGGTGGAAGGAAGTATCGAAAACGCCTACTTGTTTCACATTAGGCAACAATTTCATCATTACTTTTATTCCTGAGAGGTTGGCGGGATTGTGTAGAGGGGCTAATTCACGTAGTTTATCTATTTCCATTAGTTCTCTTTCTCCTAATATCGTACTTTTCTTAAAGTACTCTCCTCCGTGCGCCACGCGATGCCCTACCGCCAAAATTTCATCCAAAGAAGAAATTATTCCATGTTGTTCATCCAAGAGCGCATCAAGAATCATTTTAATTCCCATTTCATGGTCTTTTATAGGCGTTTTTACACAATATTTTTCTCCCCCTTCAGGTTTGTGAGTAAATTCACCCATTTCTAATCCAATACGTTCAACAATACCTTTTGCCAAAACATCTGCGTTTTCTTCCATATCTATGAGTTGATATTTTATGGAAGAACTTCCGCAATTCAAAACCAAAATTTTCATATAATCAATAAGTTACTATTTATTTTATCTTTTTTCAAAACATCGGCAAAGGTACACAAAAAACAATGTGTTGTCAAAGGTTTTGCAATTTTTTTTCGACAACTTCATTATTCTTGTGAAGGTTACTCCCATTCTATGGTTGCCGGTGGTTTAGCGCTAATGTCGTACACTACCCGATTAACGCCTTTTACATTGTGTATTATAGTGTTAGAGATTTCTTCTAAGAACTCGTAGGGCAGTTTCGCCCACTGAGCGGTCATTGCATCTGTTGAAATCACAGCTCTTAGCGCCACGGCGTTTTCGTAGGTTCTTTCATCATTTGTAACCCCAACCGATTGCACAGGCAGCAATACAGCGCCTGCTTGCCAGACACTTTTGTACAAATTATGCTCTTTTAATCCGGTTATGAAAATATCATCGGCTTCTTGCAGCATACGCACTTTTTCGGGAGTAATTTCACCGAGAATACGCACAGCTAACCCCGGACCGGGAAACGGATGCCTTTGGATAAATGGTTCAGGAATCCCCAAAGCGAGTCCTACTTCGCGTACCTCGTTTTTATATAGTGGGCGTAGGGGTTCAACTACCTTGAGATTCATTTTTTCAGGGAGGCCGCCTACATTATGATGCGATTTGATAACTTTTCCGGAAGCGTTGATAGATTCTATAACGTCTGGATATATTGTGCCTTGTGCCAACCACTTAATATCTTTTAATTTTTTTGCTTCTTCGTCAAAAACATCAATAAAACCCTTCCCAATAATTTTTCGTTTGGCTTCGGGGTCAATTACGCCATGTAGCGCATCGTAAAAGTGTTGGGCTGCCCGAACGCCAATTACGTTTAAGTGTAATGTTTTATAGTTTTCTAAAACTGTTTCAAACTCGTTTTTGCGAAGCAATCCATGGTCAACAAAAATACAAAACAGGTTATCTCCAATAGCTTTATTTAATAAAACTGCAACTACAGTTGAATCCACGCCGCCCGAAAGCCCGAGTACTACCCGTTCGTTTTTCAGTTGTTCTTTCAGTTCATTTACAGTTTTTTCGATAAAGGCAATAGGTGTCCATTCTTTTTTATTGTTGTTGGTGTGAGAGGAGAAATGGTTCATAAATATGTGTTAGTCGCTTTTCTTTTTGTTTAGTTTGAATGATTCAATGGCTATTTTTAGGGAAAAAATATGTGAGGGAAGTGCGATGGACAGATTGCCCAAATCGGTAAATGCGTAATCAATAAAAACAATATCTTTTATTCCAATCCCGATACCAAAATTGATTTGGCAGGTGAGTCTATTTTTTCCATCAAAATTTGGAATATGTTGAAAATTGCCAATACCGGCTCTAAGCGCCACAATAGTTTTATAGGCAAATTCCATCCCAAAATGCGGGTCAATTGAAATGGCTTTACTTTTTATTAGCGTATTTCTTTTTCCGTCGAAAGTACAGTCGAAATCCAAGGCAAAGGTTCCGTTAAAACCTTTGCCAAATTCAACATATTTTCCTGCACCTAAATTAAGTTTCGGAAGTGTTAATTCAAGGCTATTTACAGGAATTTCATTTCCTGTGTCTTCAAATATTTGTTTTTCTCTATCTGTTAGGTTATAACTCCACGCATTAAAAGTTGAAGTTACATCTTTTAGCATTGCACCCATTTTCCATCCTTTTATATTGTATTGAATACCGGCATCTAACCCAAATCCCCATGCACCACCGAATTTTCCAATTGTTCTGCGAATAATTTTAGCATTTGCGCCCACCGAAAATCCTTTAATTTTTTCAATATTATAGGCGTAGCTTAGTAAAACTGCATTATCTGCTGCTGAAAAATAGGTAATTCTGTTATAGTCAATATTTCCCTGTTTGTCAATTAGTTCTGTTGTATTCATTATATTATCTACGCCAAAACGAATCCAAGAAACGGCAACCGCTTGTTTGTGGTCAATTTTGTAGGCAACGCCAATGTAGTCGTACTTAGCAATTCCTGCAAAGTACTCGGCATGCATGGCAGCCAGTTGGTAAGGACGTTGCATTAGCACCAACCCCGCCGGATTCCAATAAGCTGAAGTAACATCATTCGCCAACGAGGTCATTGTGTTCGACATTGCCAAGCCTCTTGCCCCTACTCCCAAAGAGAGAAACTCATTGCTGTATTTAGCAACCTGAGCGTTTGTAATTAAAAACATAAAACTAATGAAGAGGGGTAGCAGAAGCTTTTTTACATTCATAATGTGGCGAAAATTGTTGCCCTACTAAAACGCTTCTCTGCAATTATTATTTTATTTGTTAAAATAGTTTACCGCATTGGCAAAAATATCTTGTGTTTTATTTCCATAAATATTTTTATAAAGATTTTTCCCTTTTCGTTCGCTGTGTCCCATTTTTCCAAGAATTTTACCGCAGGGAGAAATAATTCCTTCAATTGAAAAATTTGAACCATTGGGATTGTGCAATGGGTCCATACTCGGATTCCCGTCAAAATCACAATATTGAAATGCTATTTGTTGATTTTCAAACAATTGTGCTGCAATTTTGGGATTAACCACAAATTTTCCTTCTCCGTGACTAATGGCTACCTGGTGTATTTCGCCTTTTGTAAACGAGCTAAGCCAAGGGGAGTTAGTGCTTGTAACAACAGTTTTAGCCATTAGTGAAAGGTGGCGGTTTGTGTCGTTTCTAAATAGTGTTGGCGATTCTGGCGTTACATTTCCAATCTCTGCAAAAGGCAACAGCCCCGATTTAATCAGCGCTTGAAAGCCGTTGCAAATGCCCAGTATCAGCCCTTGACGTGCCAATAAATTCTCAATAGAGGTTTTAATGGTATCATTATTCAAAATATTTGCAATAAATTTTCCACTTCCGTCGGGCTCATCGCCGGCGCTAAAACCTCCGCTAAGCGCCAAAATATCGGCTTTATCAATCCACGACGCAAGTTCTTTAGTCGATAGATTTATTTCGGTTTCATTTAAGTTTCTAAAAACAAAAATATGCGTGTTTGCACCGGCTTCTTCAAAGGCACGGGTTGTGTCGTACTCGCAATTGGTTCCCGGAAAAACGGGGAGAATGACTAAGGTTTTTTTCATCTTTTTGCTGGGATTATTAGGAGGCAAAAATAGACTAATATTTTTTCTTGCGTTGGGAAAGTAAAAAAGGCTGCCCCGCAAGAACAGCCCATTTTTTTAATGATTAATGGTTTCGGAGTGGACTCAATAATCAAGATATTTTAACTTTACCACTCCCATATTTGTCTCAAATTTTGCTTGATTAAATTTCGTGGGCTCAAAATCGAAAATAGAATTAGTGTTATCTTTTAAGAAAGGCTTATAGCAGATGCTATGGTACTCCAATTCTCTATCAGGCAAGCTGTTTAAGTCAAAATTTTCATTTGTTATTTTTTTATATTTCAAATTTTTATCAAATTTTTTGAAAGAAAAGCCGGGTGCTGAAATAGCAAAATGAACAAACTGCTCGTTGCTGTACAAGGTAAAATTACCATTTTCATCGGAGTAAGTATTCCAAGCAATATTCCACCATTCCGTCCAACCTCGTATTACTGCTCCTTCAATTGGTTTTTTAGTTTTTTGGTCAATAATTTTCCCTTTTATCACAAAGTTATTGTATCCTAAATTGTTATAATAATTTACCGGCCTCTCTTTTATATTTTTTGATGGATATGCTAAAATCTTTTTGATTTCTTCGGCAGTGGGTTTTACGGTTCCAATGATTGTATATTTTCCATCTTTCGTGATGGTTGTGTCTTTGTTATTTAATATGCCTGTGTATGCAGCCTCAAAAGAATGGCTTAGTTGGGGTATATCTTCTTGAAAATCCCACCAGCCAAAGCCGGCAATTCCGCAATCTATAGCATATTCGCTTATCTCTCTGGCAAAGTCCGCCTGGTCGGAATAGGGAATAGAATCTCCATCGGCAGGCAGCGCTATTTCTCCAATCATCAGCGGTTTGTTCGTGTACTTGCTATACCAGTAGAGTTCGCTTTTTACTCTTAAAGGATGATAAGTATGAATACACACAAAGTCAACAAGCGACATGGACGGATCCCATGAAAACACCTCAATTGGCTCAGCAAAACCTATTGTAAATAATTGTTTTGGGGCATATTGATCCATCATTGCCCTCCATCTTAATTGAAGATTTCTGGCAGATTCTTTACTCCTATTTTGCTCAGGATCGAAATATAACGGCTCGTTCAAGAAATCGTAAGCAAAAATCGTAGGATTTTCATTAAATCTTTCCAAAACTTTTATCGTAAAATTTTCTAATGATTTATTAAATGGAGCTTTAAATAAGAACATTACTCTTAAATCTTTTTCGGTGGCAATGTTTATAAAACTTTCAAAGCCTGAGAGTATTTTTTCGTAATCTTTTTCAATAGAGAAGTCAGAATAATAATACTCACCCTCTTTTTCGTGTCCTCTATCAAATGTTACACGTATTGAGTTGAACCCCATTTCTTTAATCAATTGAAAATGCCCTCTTAGCTGTTCTTCCGTTTCCTCTTTTGTATGATATTCAAACTCTCCAATTTTTTCGTAATTGATATATGGAGAAACTACCAAGTGGTTGTCAAGGTTTCTGAAAGAAACACAGTAATTTAACATCACAGGAAAAAACTTTGCATTTCTCAGTTCAAAATAATTGCCATTCAAATAGATAAAATCTGTATTCGACAAATTTATTTGCTCTATAGTAAGGGCAGGGGATGTACTACTGCAAGAGCAAACGAATGTAATAGATGAAAGAAGTAAAAATTTAAAAATGTTTTTTGGCATAATATATTGATTATTCGTTGTTATTACTCGTTTCAAAAATATTATCTATCAAATAAAGCGGTCTGTTTTTTACCTCATCAAACAGATGACCGATATATTCACCAATAATACCGATTACAATAAAATTGATGCAAAACATAAGACTTAAGAAAATAATCAGTGTTGTATATCCGGGAACCGGTTTTTCGATAATCCACATTACTAATGAGAAAATTGCTACTATGACACTAAATAATCCGGATAATAATCCACACCATAATCCTAATTTTAATGGCACTTTTGATAAAGTTGAAATTGCAGAGAACGATAGAGTTAAAAGTTTAAGTAAGGAATATTTGCTTTCGCCGGCTATTCTGGGCGGCGCCACATATTCTATCGTTGTTATATTAAAACCAATAATTTGAACAAATCCTCTTACAAACCGCGTTCGTTCGCGATAACCGCTCTTCAAAATATTGATAATTCTTCGAGAAATCATAAAAAAATCAGAAGCATTAGGTTCTAATTTAGTATTCAACAATTTATTTGTAAAGCCATAAAATATTTTAGAGGTAATATTTCTAAAAAAACCGCCATCTTTCCGGTCGTTGCGCACCATGAGCACAATATCGTTGCCTTCCTGCCATTTTTGTAGCATTTCAGCAATATATTTCGGAGGATGTTGTAAATCGGCGTCCAAACAAATAGCTATATCTCCGGTGCAATGGTCTATCCCGGCAATCATCGCCGCTTCGTGTCCGAAGTTACGTGAAAAATTAATCACTTTTACAACAGGATTTTGTGCGGCAAATTCTTTTAAAATGGTTAAACTTTGGTCTGTACTTCCGTCATTCACGAAGATAATTTCCGAAATAGCCTCTACATTTTGAAGCTCTCGATATAATTCTTTGTAAAACAATGGTAATGAATTTTCTTCATTGTAAACCGAAACTATAATGGAGATTTTTGGGAGCATCGTATTTTTTTTAATGATTATAAAAATATTTCAATATATTTAATTTCATAAAAAGCAGCAATTATTCATTAATTTGTATGCAAAAAAACGGTTTCACCATCTAAAATGCCAATATTGGATATTGCAATTTTTTTCACGAGAAACGGCTCTTCCGACTTCAAAGTAAAAGAGCTAATTGCTTTTATTTTATTATCGTTTACAATTCGTACAGCATTAATTCCGCATGAAGTTTTTAGGATTTCTTTATTCACTGTTATTGTTGCACCCTGGGCGCATTGCGGAATCACAAATAAGAAAGTAAACTCTTTATTTTCAGAATAATAATACACCGTTGCCTCATTTGCAGAAACCAATGCGTTATTTCTATCTTCAAAATTTATAGAATTGTTGTTTACTTTCGACAAAATCAATAGAATATCTGAACTTTTCCGAGCTTCATATTTGGAAATATAAAAGATTTCTTGTTGTGAACCAGCTTGCACGTTATTTACAAATTCTTCAAAATCAATATAAATATCTAATTTTCTCTGAGTTTTTGTGGTAATGTAGCCAGACCAAAAATTCGGATGCGACCCGTAAAGGTCATGTCCCAATATCGAAAATGTTTGGTTATAATCATCCATATATATAATGGCGTTATCTGAAATACCATCGAAAATACCTTCCTGTATTACTTTTTCCATCATAAGTTGCTTCCCATGACTCCGTTGCCAATCTCTGCTTAAATGCTCGTTAGTATATCCGGTTATTATGGCAATATAAAAAAACAGAAGAACAAAAACAGTAATAGCAGTTGCTTTTATATATTTATTTCGATAGGCTAATTTTAAGCAAACATATACAAGAAGTGCGATAAAGAAAGTAACACAAAAATAAGAATAATAGGTTGTTACATAACCACTCAAGGCATAATATGCAGCATTATATTTTTCTGATATAGCCAATAGGAATTGTATAGCAAATATAAAAGTGAATGCTATCAACGCACCTACTCCAATTTTTTTCCATGAAATATTTGGTTTCATTTTTCCACATAAAACACAAAATAAAAAGCACTGTATAAGAGCATTTGCAATAGAAATTGCTTGTGAATTTTTCAAAATATACCAAAAACTATTTTGATGCCCCGTTGCTAATAAAGAATTGGCAGCAATACACTCTTGAGAGCTGTGATAAACAAAAGTAGGAAATGCGGCTCTATTTGGATTCCAAATAAACTTTAAGAAGTTGCTAAAACTGAAATCTTTTGCAAAAGAGCTACCTTCGTAAAATCCATGTTCTGTTTGAACATAACTACGATAGAGAAAATAAGCGGCAACATACGTTGTCCCTACAAATACAAACGGTAATATCTCTTTGTAAAATATTTTGTTTGTGATGAACATCCTGCCTTGTTCAGAAATGCTTTTTACAAAAATAAATAAAACGATATATAAGAGAAATATTAAAAAATTCTCGTAAAATAATAACGCAAGGGCAAATAATAGAGCTGAGGCAACGAGATATTTATATTTTTTTATTTCGTAATATTTTATCAATGCCAAAAGCGAAAGCAGGAAAATAGAGAAGCTGAAAGAAAAGTAAAACGGATAAGCAATAATCGGCAAGTGGTAATTAGGCGTAACCGTCAAAAAAACAAACAAAAGCAAAAATACCAATAAGGCAAAAGCAGATTCTTTAAATATCTTTTTTACAACAACAGCAAACAAAACAAAGGATAATAGCAAAAAACTGTATTGTATTATTTTCGTAAAATAAAAGTTATCAAATATATAAGCTATGTGATACAATGGTTTTGTAATCAAAAAATAAAAACGCCCGGCACCTTGAGCATACATTTCCGAATAACTTTGTCCAAATAAATTACATAGATAATATTCTAAATCGTCGCAATTGGTTAAGCCTATTTTAAAAAATGGAGACAGTGTTAGAAATATGGTTAGTAAAAATAAGAATCCTAAAAATAGTTTCGGAATATTGTAGTTAGCACGTTTATCGTTTGGTATTGAAGGCATTTAATCTATTTTTTTATGCAAATAACGTTGTTTTTTATAAAATAATACTTCCATTTTCAGTTTTCATTTGATTCAGGCAAATTATAATAGAGTTTTACTTTATCGGTAATATTCCAAAAATATAATAGTTCTCCATAATGTCTTGATTCTTCAGGATTATATATCGATTCCCAGCTAACCACAGCGCAATCATGCTCTAAAACGACAATATCTTCTTTTGAGTTTGCAATTGTATAAAGAGATGATTTTTCACATTCATTATAAACCTTCGTTTTATTTTTAGCTGCAAAAATGACAAGAATTGCAAAAAACAGTATAGAATATGTAATTTTTAACCTATTTTTCCACATTTCTGCATGAAATTGTTTCATGATAAACAAGGATGTGTAATAAATGGTAATGATTGAAAGTACCGTTACCGGAATAATAGTATCATATCTTAAAATCAAAGGTCGGTAATGTCGGTATCCTCCAAGAGGCAGCAACAAAATGTAAATCAATGAAAAAGCAATTAAAAAACGATACAAATTAAATATTTTCTTAGTTTGCGGGTCGTTTTTATATTTATAAAATACAATGAAATAATTGGCAATAAGTAACAATAAAATTGTTATATATGAAAAAGTTGCTAATGAATTTAATATCCCTTTCGGCAAAAGAAAATACAAATCTTTTAACGATAATTGAATCTCTGAAAAGGCATTATTATATGTTCCCAAAAAAGTAGAATATAACGCCAAAAAACTGATAGGGATTAAGAATAAATAATTTCGTATGGTAATTAATTTGAGTGCTTTAACAATTTTTGTAAAAAACGGATGTCCGTTGTTTTCCTTCCAATTTCTGATAAAAAGATAAAACAATAGTATAGAATTAACAATTAATATAGTGGGTGGAAAAATTGGACCGCTAAAACAGGCAATTATGGCAAAAATTGTCCATAGAATGACCAAAATCCAATTCATTTTAATTTTTTTGTTATGCAGAAGTTCAAAAAAGGGAGGAACATAATACAACAGCAAAAAAACGAGTGGCATTGCGTAGAAGAAACTATAGGTAACAGATTTATCAATCAATCCGATTTCATGAGATAAATGTGTGCCGTTTGTTGGGAAAAAGGGAATTAAAATAAGAAAGGTAACCATAAATTTTAACGAAAACAGGTTGAAACTTCCAAGAATAATGGTAGTTAGCAAAAATAAAATGATAACCTGCATAATAAGCTTGGCAATAGCAGCTGTATAATACACACTATCTATCGGCTCATAAAAATTTTGTAATAAAAAGGGAATTTCTCGAAAAGTTTTATGCAAAGAATAATGAGAAAAAAACCTGTTTGGTCCCAAATGATTGTCGTTATTAATGATGGTTTTTATTCCAGTTGGGTCATCAAATGTTTTCTGCACACTTGGGTATGGCAAAACCGATTCGGCAATATCGCCATCTAAACTGCAATGGCAATATTGTTTAAAACTTTTTAATAATGCAAGTATTATTAGCAGTAGCGAAAGAAAATATAAAATGAGTTTAAATGTTTTTTTTGGGTTCATTTTTATCAAAAATAAAATTAACTGCAAATCTATATTTTTTTTTGATTTTCCCTATCTTCGCAAACTAATTCAAAAAACCATGCTCAAACTGCTCATATTTTTACAGATTTTTCTTTTAGGAACATATACCCCAACTGAAAAGCCCAAACAACAACTATCACATCTTTCTACTGTTGAAATAAATAAACTGTTTCAAGAAGCAAATATAACCTTTAAGGAGCGTGCAAGAGAGGCAGAATTGGATAGATTGTGCGAGACGTTGAATGGTAGCGTATTGTTGGCTTTTGGCAATGAGGTTGTTTATAGAAAAGATGTTGGCTTAAAACGTTTGGCAAAAAAGAGTCCGGAAAATATTATTAATTCCGAAACACTTTTTGAGTTAGCTTCTATATCAAAACAATTTACGGCGGCGGCTATATTAAAATTGAATGAAGAAAAAAAATTAAACCTGCAAGATGAGGTAATTACATTTTTGCCGAACTTTCCATACAAAAATGTTACTATTCATCATCTTTTAACACACACTTCCGGTTTGCCCGAATATATGGACTTTCCTGAAAAAGATTTTAACAAAAATGAACCATTAAGTAACGTGCAGTTATTAAAATATTTAGAAAGTAGAAAACCGAAAATTTTATCTCAACCAGGTGCAAGGTTCAAATATATTAATACCAATTATGCTTTGCTGGCTTTAATTGTTGAAAAAGTCGCAGAAACTACTTTTGAACGGTATGTTAGAGAAGAGATTTTAAAACCGGCAAGATTAAACAACACGTTTTTTACTACGGAATTGAAAGAGAAGGGCAATTTTGCCATGGGACATTTGGGCGATAGAAGCGAGCGTCCTTTCCATTTTCACAATGGCATCCTTGGGGATAAAGGTATCTATTCTACTGTGGATGAGATTTATCGCTGGATGATAGCTTATTTTATTGATCATAAAGTACTGCCCGAAAATGTAGTTGAATTAGCGACACAACCTCAAAATAAGCTCTTAAAAGGGAAACCTGCTGAATACTACGGCTACGGTTTACGCATTGAAGATGAGGAATACGGATACTTAGTGTATCACGGAGGCTTGTGGCGCGGATTTCAAAATAACATGGTCTATCGCCCCAGCGACCAATATATTTTTATAGTGCTTAGTAATTTTAGAAATAGAGCCATGATAGGTGTAAACGGGAAGCTACTCCAGATTATTGACGGAGCTTAATTCCTAATTCCAAAATCTCTACAGCATTAGTGGCTGCGCCCTTGCGGAGGTTGTCAGCAACGCACCACAAATTAAGGGTTTTAGTCTGAGATTCGTCGCGGCGAATACGCCCCACAAAAACTTCATCTTTTTCGTGGGCAGTGAGCGGCATCGGGTATTCGTTCTGTGCGGGGTTGTCAACTACTTTAATACCGGCAAATTGATTGAGCAATTTTACTACATCGGCTATTTCAAAATCGTTCTCAAATTCAGCATTAATTGCTTCCGAGTGGCCGCCTATTACGGGTACCCTTACTACGGTTGCCGTGATTTGCAATTGTGGTGCACGTAGAATTTTACGGGTTTCGTGTACCAACTTCATCTCTTCAGTAGTGTAGCCGTTTGGCTCAAAACTGCCGCCATGTGGAAAAAGATTTAAATCTATGGGATGCGGATACACTTTCTGACAAGGTTCGCCAGTACGCTCTTTCATAAGTTGACTAACCGCTTCAACACCGGTTCCAGTAACCGATTGATAAGTAGAAACCACTATGCGTTTCAAACCATATTTTTGATGTAATGGAGCCAATGCCATGACCATTTGAATAGTAGAGCAGTTGGGGTTGGCAATAATTTTATCGACAGGTTGGAGCACATCGCCGTTAATTTGAGGGACTACCAATGGGATTTCGTCAAAGTTGCGCCAAGCGGAGGAATTATCAATCACAACTGTTCCTCTTTGGGCAAACAAAGGTGCGTATTTCAATGAGGTAGCGCTTCCTGCAGAGAATAACGCAAAATCGGGAACATTTTCAAGAACTTCTTCTACGGAAATAACAGTAAGCTCTTTTCCACCCACCAAAAGTTTTTTTCCGACCGACCTTTCCGATGCCGCAAGCATCAGCTCATTATGGGTTAAGTTTCTTTCTTCTAAAACTTTAAGCATGATGGATCCTACCAAACCGGTGGCACCTACAACTGCGATTTTATGTTTTAATTTTTCTGTTATAGCTTGTTCCATTTTTATTATAAAGTTAATTCTTTGGTAAAGTTGTGCAAGTTGTAATTATTTTTTTCAATGTACAAAAATACACTTATTCGAACATCTTTTTTACTTTGATCCAGAATATTTAGGCTGACACATTTTCGCACCATGAAAGACCATAGAATTAATAGAAAAAAACTCCATTCTCTTGAAAACATTGTTGCTATCGCTATCGTAGCTATCATTTGCAAGATGGAAACATGGGAAGAAGTTTCTCTCTTTGGAGAAGCAAGAAAATACTTTTTTTCCAAGTTTTTAGACCTTTCAAATGGGATTCCCAGTAAAGATACATTCAGGCGATTTTTTGCCGCCCTTGACCCCAAAGAATTTGAATCTCATTTTTTACAATGGGTACAATCATTAGTGAAAAATATTGACAAAGAAGTTGTTAGCATAGATGGTAAAGCGGTTAGGCAAGCCAATAGAATGATGGAAGGTAATCCCATACATCTTGTCAGTGCTTGGGCATCTGACAACGAACTGATTCTTGGGCAAGTGAAAACAGATGAAAAGAGTAATGAAATTACCGCTATTCCCACCTTATTAGAAGCTCTGTTTTTGGAAGGAGCAACAGTAACCATTGATGCCATGGGATGTCAAAAAAATATTGTAGACAAAATAGTCGAAAAAAAGCATATTATGTTCTTGCTTTAAAAGATAATCATCCTACTTTGTTAGAAGAAGTTACACTAAGTTTTGATGAAAAACCCTGTCATGATTTTCATCAGACAATTAATTTTGGACATGGTCGAATTGAAGAACGTAAGTGCAGTATAATAAAGGATTTAATTATATATTTGACAGAAATTCATGGGCAAATCTGCACACGATAGTACGCATTAACTCCCAAAGAACCTTAAAAAAAACAGGTGAATTTCAAGAAGAAACCCGTTATTATATCACTTCTTTAACTGATGTGAAGCAGATAGCAAATGCCATTCGTAGTCATTGGGGAGTAGAAAATAAGGTTCACTGGTGCTTGGATATGGTTTATGACGAGGACAGCAGTAGTAAAAGAAAAGGATTTTCTGTACAAAACTTTTCACTCATCAACAAAATCGTTTTAAATCTCTTTCGAAAGAATAAAGACAATGATAATGAGCGATTTAAAAATAAAGTAGGGATTAATACAAAACGTAAAATGGCCTTATACGATGAAACATATCTTATTGAACTACTCAACTTGATATAAAATCTAATCGTTTTCTTTAACAATATAAACACTTGAAAATCAGTAAGTACGGATTTACTATGCGATTTACTGCCAAAAAAACTGCATTTTTAACCCAAATGCAAAATATTTTCTATGATTGGAAAAAAACAGCTTTTCTTACTTCCCTATTGAACTGATAAACTGCTAATAGGGTTTTTTTAATGATTTTGCCCTGCCAATATTTATTTAACCGCAAAGTGCGCAAAGGGGTTACATAAATAAGGATGGCTCAATTCCATGTCATTTTATTTATAACAAAAAATAACCTAAATCTTATAGAAAATAACCTTTGTGCTATATGCAATACCAATTAAGTGTAAATGTATATTTATTTACATCTTTTTTTACGGGTAAAAGGTTGCCCGTACAGGAACTTTTTACAGAAATTAATTAACAATCAATATTTTAAATATGAAAAAAACGCTACTTACTCAGCCGAAATGCAATATTAAAACACGTAACCCTTTTTTTATAAGCATGAGATTTGAAACTATAAGATTA
>Ga0209737_10000299_pt1 | contig 43368 bp, 65 predicted proteins | sample TergutCu122P3_FD_187284 | JGI IMG/M metagenome (GOLD analysis project Ga0209737, IMG submission 187284) | Cubitermes ugandensis P3 segment gut microbial communities from Kakamega Forest, Kenya - Cu122 P3 (SPAdes) (version 2) | ecosystem: Host-associated > Arthropoda: Insects > Digestive system...
GACTTTCCGTACCACCATTCAAAGTAATCCACGTGATCAATCCTGTGATACTCCCCAACTACGGCAGCGCTGAAATAGCCGTCATTGTCGTTATGGTGAAAAATCGCAATTTTCATATCTTATGACAGTTTGAATTTTCTGTTCCTCTGACAAAGTCGTAAATGTCATTCCAGCCCGGCAGCCCGCCTATCTGATTGTCGTCTATGATCAGATCGCAACCGATTTTTCGGGCATTGTATCCGTATCGCTCTATCATGTCCGGGAAATTATCGTTCACGCGGTCGAAGGGGATGTCCTTTTCGAGAAGCCAGTTGATCATGTCCCTCGCCGGAACTCCTTCGCGGCATGTCCAGATGATCAGGCGATGACCATCGTTTTTCAACTTTTTCATCACATCGCGTGCATACGGCGCCGGAGCGCCAATGGCCGGCCATTTGCCTGTATGAAGCGTACCGTCAAAGTCAATCGCTATTGTCATTTCCTGTCCTCCTTATTGATTTTTGCACAGGGGCGTTGAATAACACGATTATTGCTTTTGCTTTTCCTCCCGTTTTCAAGTTCGCTCAACCTTCTGTCAATTCGCATATACGATTTGACAGAGCACGGGACGCGCCGCTTGAAATTCTCAAACCAGCTTCGACTCACATTTGCGTCGCGACACAGCGCAGCAATCGACATGTTCAGGTCGCAGGCGCGGTTGTAAATTGTTTGGGCGATCGTGTTCATACCTGATACAAATAATCCTGCTGATTCGAAGCCGCAGCAAGTAATTCCTTCATTCGATACTGTACAGTGTTTCCCCGATAAAATGCTTTTATGCGTTGCAACTTTACCCATCTTTCCACGTTCCCCCGTCCGAATCTTTTGTGAGCCTGATGTTGATTTATGTAAATTTTCGAAGATTCGTCTTCGAGTTTTTGTGCTACAATTTCCATTATCATGTTGACAAAATAATCATTGTAGTGCACTTTTGCTTCTTTAATTACTCCCATAATAATTATGTTTATATTGTTTGATTTTTATGCATTAACGCCTGTTGAACCTCAAGTCGTTTATAAAACAACTTGTTTCCAATCCGGTAATGGGGAAGCACCCCCTTTTTTGTCATGTCGTGAATTTTGGACACTGAAATCTTGTAGAAAAGAGCAACATCCCTGCGCGTTATAAAATCGCTCTCATTTTGCTGTAAGTTTAAGGCCAGAATCGCTCCGTCCAATTTGTCTAAGCGATCGAGCAGTTCTTTGGCCTTGATGTTTTCGATTTGAAGAATTTGTTTTGCCATATCAATGCGTTTAAATTTGACGCGACAAAGATACGGGGTTTGAAAACTCGGTTACTCGGTTAAACCGATAAACCGATAGAATAATTTTTAATATCGTGATATTAAATATTTTATAAATTTCCGTTATGTTATTTTGGAGATGCAAAAAGGCGCTTTTTTGTTTTATTCAAATTACCGAGTAAAATAAGAATTAAACATCATATTATCTTTGTTTTACGAATTTAAAAAAATTAGGAATTAGATTTTTTAGATTTTCCAAACTACCGAGTAAAAATCGTGTTAAATATCACATATTCTGCAAATTGACGATTTTAAAACGCAATTTTACCCGGTCAAACAATTTATGTTTTTTTGCGATAACTTTTAACCGAGTAAAATGGTTTTTCTTTTCCATTTTTCGATGGCATTGTGGTTTTGATTTGAGCCTACAATTTTTCGACAGCCTTTCTGATTTTGTCGAAATTTTTTCCAATCATCGGAAAATTCATGTTGGACTTTAAGTCTGAAATCTGTTTTGCCTGAATTATTGTTTCATTCACGGAAAATGCTTTGGAATTTTCAACAATAGATGGATACCTTGATGCCTCAATAAACCCTCTCTCTTTCAAGTGATGCAACAATATGCCAACATCGGCAACTGCCGAAGCTCCGATGGGTGTTTCCATTTTAATAGCATCTTCTGAAAACAACGTTCGCCATTGTTCGAATGTTGCTTCAAAAACATTTGTCAGCAAATCGTGCAGTTTTCGGATTTGTGCTTTTGATATATTCGGATGGAGCGTCTGAGCAGATGGATGTTTTTGTTTTTGTTTAGCCGATTCTTGATCCATCTGGGATTGTATGAATAATGCCGATGACATCATTAGCATTTCAATCCGGTTAACGGTTTTTTGAATATCTTCAACAGCGGTTGACAAATCACCAAAGGTTGGTTGCTGTTTCATAAGTTTTCAGGTGTGAGTTAATTTATCCGGCAGAAACCAAATTTTGGCTCGCTGCCTTCCTGTCATTCGTTAAATCATCCTGTGATGTTTAATCCCCTCTATAACACCCATATCAGCACATAAAATCACTGATGCAGGGCAATGTTCCCATCGTTGTGATACCGCATTTCGAATCATCGTAATCTCGAATTGCAGCGCCTCCAGAATAGCACTCAGAAAGATTCCCGCAGCGGAAATCTCGTTTCTGATGAGTAGTTTTTTTACATTTTTTACTTTCATGACCTTTTTTGTTGTTGAATATTTTATAATAAGTCCTATTCCATTATATGTTAAATTCTTTCATCGCTCCATTAACATTTTACTGAATTTTACGTGCACAACATGTAGAATATTCTTTATGTTCACCTTCGTATCCAAAGCACACATACACCCAAGTAGTTCATTTTTGTAAAATTCAAAAAATATTTAAGTAAAAAAAAGCGGGGATTACAAACATATCTGTCCCCAAGGTATAGCCAAACACCCCACTCACAAATAAGATAATCCCGCGCCATAAACATGGCAGTCAGTCTATCTATTCTTGTGAGTTTTGAAATTGGCTATTTCTGGTGACAAGAACAAAAAGCTAACGCTTCTAACCCGCAAAAAATCAGGGCAAATATAAATGATTCTTTTTTCAAAACAAAGAAAAACGCGTTTTTTTTTGCAAAACACGAAATTTTAACACTTGCACCCTAACATAAAAATAATCAATAAAATAAAATATATTATAAAAGTTAGTAGTATTTGACCCGAATTATTTAACAAGCCTTAAAATTTGGCGATCGGCTATTGACGCAAAGATCCGTAATCCATACCTTTGCATGAGAGTAAATATTTTTAAAGAATTAATAAAACAACAATTATGTTCCTCTTTAGCAAATCAAAACAAATGAAATTTGTGTTGTAAAACATATTTTAGTTTTTTGGAATTGTTGTATCTTTGCCGCGTGAAACGTATAATAGACGATGAGCTACCTGCAAAACAAATCAGAAATATTAAGCGAATCGGCAAAATTTTTGCACGATAAAAATTTTTATCCCGCAGTTGCTCATGGCGCTTATTACAGTTGTTATCAGCTTTTAAGGCACATCTGGATATATTCAATGAAGAAAACAGAAATGGAATTAGTTTCCGAAGAGAGAAGTTCAACCAAGGGTTCTCATGGATATTTAATAAACCAGGTAATTTCTTATATAGCAAAAACAGGAAAGAAAGATTGTGCGACGCATGCACGTGAAATAAACAGTAAGATTTCGCAATTAAAAATTCTTCGTACTGATGCCGATTACAATAATTCCGAGTTTAACAGTTCAAAGAGTTCCAATTCATTGTACCTATCAGCCGAAATCATCCCCGTTTTAAAAATATATTAACAAGCTATGGAATCTCAAGATTACATCAAAAACAAGTTAGAGGTTTTTATTAAAGAGTTTGCAAAAACACGCGTTCGATACGAGTATAATGAAATGGCATTGGTTCATATCATTGAAATCCTACCAAACGAAGTATATCATCTGGACGATGCGTATATTTCATGGGAAAGAAATATGTTTGATGAATTCATTGGGCTTTATCCAACCGAAAATCTCTGCTTTATTTCCAACGATGCTTTGGTCAGCATAGAAAATGCCATATACATTAAAGAGGGTCTTGACTACGAATTATTCTCGACAATTAATGCAATCGTTTCGTTCGATGAGAATAAAATTTTCGTTACACAATCAGTTACTGATTTTGAAGATGACATTACATTTTCACATAAGCACAATGAAGACAAACAAGTCCCAAAATGCTACTCAAGTGATTTTTATTCATTCATATTAGCTGCTTGAAACATGGAAAATACAAATAAACTGGAATCGGGATTCAAAATTAATAATCTTATACTTGTAGAAAGTTGTTTTAATCGAATCAACAATGTTGTTTTTGAGGGATTTAAGAAAGATCTTAATATAAGAACAGATGTTTCCGTAAACGGCAATGTTATTACGGTTGCCGAGGAGGCAACAATCACACAAACGTACAACGAAGTTGAACAGGTAAAAATCAAAGTAAAAATGGTAGGCATTTTTGAATGTATAGGCGAACCGTCTATCCGGGATTTTGGTGAATTCGGAAAAATTAACGGAGCTGCAATTATTTATCCATATATCAGGGAGCATGTAACAAATTTATCTTTGAAAGGTGGAGTAGGTGCAATAATCATACCGCCGGTAAATTTCACCAAAAACGAATAGCAATTGGATTATCTCAGAATATTGTTGTACATTTGCACACGAAACGAAAAATATGAGGCCCTACAAAAGCACCATACTTGCCAAATTCATCACAGCCTATTTGAACGACAAAAGGGCTGATGTGAACATGACGAAAATCCAAAAACTCACCTATATTGTTTATGGTTCCTTTTTGGCAATTCATGATGAAAGAATTTGCGATGAACGCCCGAAAGCATGGCCATACGGTCCTGTATTTCCAACTACAAGAAATAATCTTCTCAGGCTGGATTTAAACGCCATATCATTATCGGACAGTGATGTGCAGGAAATAGCATCTGATAGAGATGTTGTTTCACTAATGGGTATAGTTTATAACACATTTGGCCAATGGCCGGCTTCATCTTTATCGGAATGGTCACACAAAGAGGGTTCGCCATGGGAAAGAACTGTTTATTCGGACGGGTTCAAATGGGGAGATGTTATTGGCGATGATTTTATTAAGTCGTATTTCAAAAAAATAATTGTTCCCAAGAATGGAAATTGAGATGAATGATTTAGATTCATTTGAGTTTATTGTCAACGCCGATAATTTCTCAAACAGGAACTCGAATAATGATGAAATAGACAGATACAATTTGGATAAACAAAAATCTATCCGGTACGGCCAGGATACAAAAGAGCGCAAATTACTGTCACATTGGGTTATGGTTGTTGTATCTGTTTGGCTTTTATTGGTTTTGGCAACAATTATTTTAAATATTCCGCTTTGTCTTAAAATCGACAAAACAGTATCCTGTATGTTACTTGGGACTACTACAATAAACATTTTAGGATTAGCCTATATCGTATTAAAAGGCTTGTTTGATGTTGAAAAAGTGGATTTTAAGAAATGATAAACAAAAAGTAAATTAATCATTAACCTTTATCTCAGAATATTGTTGTATCTTTGTGGCGTATTAGAAATAATATACTCCCCTCTTGGATGAGAAATGCCAAGACCCTAACCACCAAATTGGTGGTTTTTTTATATATTAAAGAAACAATGGAACGAAAGAATTCAATTCAGGAAGCAGAACGTTATATTCAGAACGCCCGGCAGCTGCTTTCCGAGAAAGCAGGAAAGGACGGCGAATACTACACCGACAGCAAGTATGTCAAAATGGCTGGTCATACGGCATGGTGTGGGGTGCTGATCGCACTCGACTCGGCATTGAAGGTGAAAGAAAACCTGAAAAAAAGTCAACGCCCCGACATCAAAGATTATCAGGAGGCCGTCAGCAAAGTTGACAAAAAAATGACACGTTACTTAATGAACTCATACGACACACTCCACAAAACGCTTGGGTTCGCCGGCAACCTGAATTTTGCTATCGTACAGAGCGGACTGAAGGAAGCTCAGGATATTGTTAATTGGGCAGAAAAATACTGTGTCAATTAAAAGCTATTACATTAATACAAATAATCCTGCTGATTCTTTGCAGCCTCCAATAATTCGATCATACGATACTGTATCACATTGCCGCGATAAAATGCTTTAATGCGTTGCAACTTTACCCATTTTTCGACATTCACGCGACCAAATCTTTTATATGCCTGATTTTGCGACACATATATTCTCTGTCCTTCCGATTCGATTATTTTTGCCACCATATCCATAAGTGTGTTGACAAAAAACTCATTGTATTGCACTTTTGCAAGTTTAGCTACTGCCATAATTGTTATTTTTAATTGTTTATACTAAATAAAATCTTTGTTGTCTATTATTTTGCATTTAACACGTAATCAATCACCTTCTTATTTAACTTGTCATTCGGTGAGTAATCTGTCTGAATGTATCCGTCTGTTACGCTGTATGCGGACGCATGAGTAAGGGCAAATGCTACATCTGCCGTGCTTGCCCCGCATTTATTGCGCGCTATCGTTGCCCATGAATGGCGAAACGTGTATGTAGTAATGGCGGAGTCTAAAACAGGCTTTTTCTTCCTTTTTTTCAAATTGCCGTCTTTATCATCAATCAATTCAAGTTCTTCACATATTTGTTTCAGCCCTATGTTCACGTGTTTGACAAAATCGTTATCATTTGCATATCGTTTGGAGAACAAAAACAATTTGCCGTTTTTGCCTTCGTATTTTCCAAAAAGATGACGTATTGGTTTAGGAACTGTTATTTCCATATACGATCCTTTTTCACTTTTTCCGCGTGTCTTTTTTCTTCTGTAGCACAATTTCCATCCGTCTTTCAAGGCGCTGTCTTTCAAATCGTACAAATCAGCCGCATTGATTCCGGCAAGGCAAAATATCATCATTCCTACATCCTGAGCCATTTCCTTTCTTGATATGCCTTCATTGTTTGATGAAAAGTCAAGCTTGGATGTCAGAATTTTCTTTATGATTTCCGCGCTTTCGCTTCTTTTCTCAGGGATTCTTTGTTTCGGGATATTCACTTTCGCAAATGGATTTATTTGTATTCTTACAATATCAAGGTCGTAATCATTGTAGCTTTTAATTGCTTCATTAAAAATAGCCCTAATACATGCAGGGTAAAGGCTTTTCTTCCGAGCGCTATCCTTCATGGAATCAATCCATGCTTGAATTACCTTGCTTGTCAGTTCCTTGAAAAGAATATTTTCTTTACCTATGTACTCCTTCAGACGCGTAACGGCCATTTGGTAATTACTGGCCGCTCTATCCCTGTCCTGATTAATCATTTCATTGATATACTTTTTCGCATATTCCGTAAAAGACAACTCGCCATCTCCTTTCTGAGTAAGCATGTCTATGAGCGTTTTACAGTCCAACTCATCAATGTTGACACGATTGCATTTTTCGGCATATTTTTCTATTCGACTCATACACTCTTTTTGTACGATATGGTCAGTTATGTCTACAATTTCTTTCCCCTGCTTCGTGAATGTTGTCCTAAGCCCTTTATCATTAACAAGCAGTCCGGTATTAATGTACTGCAATCCGTTGTTGTGATAAACGCGGATGTAAACTTGATACAGTCCGTCGTTCCTTTTGTGCCTTACGCATGTTGAAAATTTTGCCATAATTTTATGTTTTTTTAACTATTTATATAATAATTTTATGCATTCAAAACATTAAGTTTTACAAACATTTTACAAACATTTTACAAAAGCTATTATTCATCAGATGCTTATTCTGAGCCCTTATCTTAGAATTTACACAAATATATACATTTGATAATCATTGTTTTACAAAACACTTTACAAAACATTACAAAACTTTACAAAACAAAAAATCGCTCAAAATATCTATTATGTTGATATACAGCATTTTACTAATTTTTCCTTTTTCTGTTTTTTTGTTTTTGTAAAGTTTTTGCTAATTCGCGTTACAAAAGTATCGTTTTTTTCTTTGTAATAGCATTTTTTTTAGTTAAATATTCTTAAATTTTCTCAAAAAAATCAATAAAAAAGCCCTGCCTTAGTATGCAGGGCTTTGATTATCAGCATTTTATCTCTTTGTGACCCGAGTGGGACTCAAACCCACGACCTTCAGAACCGGAATCTAATTTTTATGATTGAATATCTGCATATTATATGTTGTTTGTAAACTATTTTCAATTTTCACGACCTTCAGACTCATTTTGAGTGCTGATTATCAGGTGTTTATGATACGACCTTCAGAATTAAAATCTAAGTAAATATATTGATTATCATATTATTATGCGTTTTTTTGTAATATTTCACCTCAATTTGCCATGTGTTAAAACCGAAAATTTTTTAGTCGTTAATAACGCAAAGATAGGAATATTTTTATGTACGCAACAATTTTTACAAATATTTAACTAAAACAATTTGCAGAACATTTGCGTAAAAGTAAATAATTTATTACCTTTGCATTGTCAAATAAATAATGAAGGATATGAAATCAAGTGAATTAGACAGGAGAGTGAAACAGTCGGAAGCTAAATTTCTGTATCAGGACGCAACGAGTCATAAATACTACGAACTCAATGGTACTGTTTTTTGCGTTCCTTTTCATGGCGCAAAAGAAGTTCCAACCAAAACATGCAAAAGAATTTTAAAAATAATCAAAGGGGAGAGAAAAACTCCTTTCAAATAATTAAAGATATGAAACAGATACATGTAACTTTAGAAATGGGAAAAGACGGGTACGGTGTATGGTTTGAAGAACTGCCACACGTGTTTGGTTTTGGAGAAACTGTTGAAGCGGCCAAAGCAGATGCCAAAGCTGCATTGGAAGGCTATACAGTTGCTTTAAAAAAATGCAATCAACCGGTACCTGATATTTTACTGGGCGAATACGAACTGGTATTTGAGTTTGATATTGAAGCCCTGTTAAAGCATATTGACGGAACGGTCACAAAAACGGCACTGGCAAAAGCAACGGGTATAAATGCGTCCCTGCTGAGCCATTACAGTTCAGGGTTGAAAAAGCCGAGAAAACAGCAGAAAGAACGAATAATTGCCGGGTTGCACAAACTTGGCAGAGATTTATTGTCCGTATCTTAAATTATTTATTTGACAAGGTAATTAGTGTGGCTGCCCGCTTTTTTTTAAAAGCGGGCGGGGCTTCTAAAAAAAGTAAGAATGTTGCGAAACGCGCTTTTCGACTTTGCGGAGCGTGTGCGCAACGAGGCGCATTCGATAGAAATACAGGCTTCATCAAATATTTTTTAATTACAACCAACCCCGCATACGGAAGCCGTGCGGGGTTTTTTTATTTTATTTTTGCGCTGAACAGATATTTTACAACGACCAAAAACAGACCTATGACGTTAATTGAAGTTGTTGATAATAAAGTAACCAATATTGTTTCGGAAAGAGAAAATGGAAGGCATTTTATTGCGCAGCAGATCACTATCGTGATTACAGAAAAAAGAAACGTTACGATCATGATAAATATCTTATTGGCAAACCTTTTTCGCTCTTCCCTGTCTTGGGTGTTACCTTCCAGTTCTTCTTTTTTAAGAGAATAATCTAACTGTTTTAACTTTAGATCTTCTAATTTTGATAATTTTTCAATATCCTCCTGGATAAGCGCTGCATGTGATTCATTTTCTATACTCAGCGCTTGTATCTTTTTTTCTTTCATCAAACAATCAATTTTTTGTAGTATTCCTTCGTCAAAATATCAGGGATCGGGTTGTTTTTGCCTTCAATATAGCACCAATCCCAGGGAGTGCCTTTCTTGTGTGTTAATTCTATCATTTGAGCATCAGACATGCCAGTATAGCGTTCCCATACAAATTCGGCAATGAATTTTATATCCTTTTCCTTATCCGAAAGCGCCGGAGTCTCGACTTTTATATTGCCATTCTCAATACAAACAAATACAGACTTGTCAATAATAGGCCTGCTTCCATTGTATTTAAAAGAATGATAGATTGATGGAATCACCGGTCCGTTTTTCCATGCTTCTACAACATCGAATCTTTCATCCAGGGCGGATGTGCCATAATAAGCCAGGTGGAATCCATGCGCTATATAGACCCTTTTCATTAAACCGAATTGAAACAGATCAATCTTGTCTTTTTTCGCTAAATCAATAAAGTAGTTAGCTAATGCCGTCGCGTTTGCTCTCATATTTTAGTTTGTTTATGCTTGGAAAATTGCACAAAAATACATATTATTTGTAAATAACAACGAAAGCTGCCGTAAAAAATTGTTTGCAATACGATAATACATAAAATTTAAGCCTCGTAATATACGCTGTTTTCCAAAAAACTTTGCGGAATGAAAATAGCCCTGATTCACATCAGGGCTAACCGGATATTCAAAAAATGCTCCTAATTACTTAGTATATACGTATCTGAACCATGCGCAATGTTTTCTTTTTGCGAGATAACCGATATCATGCTCGTTTTTGTATGCTTCGCGTTCGAACGAGATGTTGTCATAACTTTTTGAGCCATATTTGAATAACTTTACAATCCATTCGATGATAAACCATGCGTAAAATGGAATGTAAAGCATTTCGCGCATCTGGGCGGTATGAATCTTTTCGTGTCGAACGGTGCGATCTGACAGCGGTTTGAATTCTTTGCGGGCAAGGATGATTCCGAAAAAATTCATGGCTACAAAGCCCTTAAACGGAACGAGGGAGTTGTATTTGATTATGCTCATTCCTTTTTGAAAAATCCAATTATTTTTTCGATAAAACCGATGTCAAATATTCCGTTAGCGGCTAAACTCGCTCCGAAACCGTATATAAGCATCATCCACCAGCTCATGCCGGCGAGAAATCCAACTCCGGCGATCCAAACAACGAACGTAATAACTAATCCTGTAACCCAGCTTAAGAACTGTGTCCAAAAGCCGGGCGGCGGTTTGATCCATCCTTTCAGGATTTCGGTTACAATCGGAATAACAGCCGCCAGGGCTGCAAACGTCTCAAATCCCCATCCGGGTTCATTATCCAATCCTGCTCCCTGCGCCAGGGCAGGGAAACTGAAAACTGCTGCGAAGAAAAGCAGCCCAATCGTTAAAATTAAAAACTTTTTCATATTTCAAAATTTTGTGGGCTTTCGCCCGGTTAATACATTATTTATTTTTAAAAATTCCCGTTCCGTTTTTTCCCCAAATAGCGTAAATGGTTAACAATACAATACATACAGCAAATAAATACCCGCAAACTTCCCAGAATGACTGCATTTTTGTTCGTCTGTTTACTTCAACGATTTCGGTACGCGATGAAATGCTGTCGCGTTCAACAAAACGCTCCCTTTCGCGATAATTCAGTCTGAATTCGAGTTCCTGATTCTTTTGTACAAGTTCTAAAAACAGCAGACTGTCGACTGTATAGGCCTTCGCTGTGCTGAAACGGTTTTCAATCACAATCGTATCCCTGATATGAACGACATCCCGATTAACGACCCGCTCAATTTCAACATAAACTGTCGTGTCCCGCAGTACTTCGACAATACTGTCGCGATACACAACACGTTCCTGAATGATGATTTGTCGCGGTTTGCAGGAAACAAAAACAGACAGTGAAAGCAAAATAAAGAATACCTTTTTCATTGAATATCAATTGTAATTTCAGTTTCATCCTTCAATATTTCCACGAGCCTCAATTCGCAGGGTGTAGAGTTGATGACTTTTCCGACCGCTTTGTTCTCGCCGACAAGGATGCATCCGGAGGTGTCTCTTTCGGTATTGCCACGGTGTATCAAAATCCCGCTGAATCCCGGAACATCCAGCAGGCGGGGAAGCATCCGCTTGAATCGCGGCGACAAGTCAATGACGACCTTGTAGGTCCCGGTCGGAATTGCCGTATGGTGCATGACCTTTATTTTTTTTATTTCGGCGAGAGGCATGTTCCGGTGAAGTCCCCGGTCGGCATCTTCGAGCGTGTCGCAGAAGTATTCGCCATTGATATACATCTTTCCGATTGTATATGCAGGCCGTTTGGCTGTTCGTGTGACTGTTATGCGTATTGCCATATTTTTTTATCAATTGATTGGAGGCAGAATAAACTGTATTGTATTGGCCGTGCTTCTTGTTAAGAATTGGGCGTCATCATCAAAGATTCTGCCGGTTGTGTTTTCGATAATCAGTGAGCCGATCCATTCTTCGTTTGCATTGTTCAGCTGTTTGATACAAATATTGGTTGCTCCCGCTATCCGCATAATTGACTTGGCACGTAAATCATTTACCTGACTTTCAACGTCGTCAATATATATCCATCTGTTTGCAGCCATTTCTTTTACAAACAGGGAAAGATCGGAAACCGGTATGTTTCGGACAATGTCTGAAATTGTAGAAACTCCGTTGCGGGTTACTTCGATGGCAACAGACACGTAAACTGGCCTCGCAGACGGATGCGGCTGCAAAATAAAGCAGCGATCGGCGTCCATCCGGTGAAGCAGGTTGTACATTTCGCCGTATATGATTGCGATATGCCGGTTGTTTTCCGCTGATTTGCTTTCATTTTCCAGACGCATCTGTTCGATTTTAAAATCGGTCAATTTGTCTTTGCTGCTTTGATTATAACCAAGATAAGCGATAAAACAGCCATTCAGCAGTGCAAAAAAACCTGCTATGATGATAGATATATGTTTCATATTATCATCATTTTTTTTCCTGCTTGTGTCCGGAGGAACAATCGTTTCCATTATTGCGCGGTAAATTACAAATTAATTGTCCAACTTCCGACCAGCATCATCTCATTTGTTTTCTGAATAGCCGATCTTGTAAGCCTCGAAAACAGCCTGCCGTCCTGTGTAATCAGTCCCCACTCGACAATATTTATTCCTACCCCAGAGAAGTAGCCGACCGCAAAATTGAACCGAACCCACTCGTTAGGCTCTGCGCCGGGCGTACTGAATTGAACCCCTGTAATCCCGCCGAACACTGCATTAGTCAGAGCCGTGTCGGTAACAGCCGGAGCGGTCGCGTTTGTCCCTATCCCTATGCGGTTAATTGCCGCGCCTGACATTCCTGCGAGACACTGCCCCGCTATCATATAGCCTGCGTTCGTAATCAAATTGTCTGCATCAAATGATTCGATTACGTCCCCCTCAACATTCAATATATCAACGTGAAGTTTGCCGCTTAATTTTATTTCGTCAATTATTTTCATACAATCAAATCATGCGTACAATACAATCCGTTAAAATAAACCGAAATTGAAGTTTGCTGCATTCCGGACGGTGGGTATAAATAGCATACTGATAATGCCGTAACCAATCCTACGATTATCTCCGACTTAATTCCGGACGAAGATGTAATGCTATTAATTACCTGTATCGGGTATCTTCCGCCAAACGGAAACCCTTTAACGTAAAACCACGAAGGTAAACTTCCGCCAGAAGGTACGGTAAAACTACCAGCGACATATACAAATATTTTATTAATCGCCCACCATGCGCAAGTATTTGTACCTAATGCAATTCCGGGCGTTTCCGAAGTAAGTGAAAATGTGCCAAATTTCGGATATACAAGATTATTTTGTTGCTTTATCCGTCGCCACTCTACGTTATCGGAGGGCTGTTTCTGTAAAATAGTTAGGAATTCGCTATCGTTTGTTGACGTAATTTCGGGAACGTCTGACCACAAAACCGGTTGTATAACTGCTGGCATAATATTCTCGTTTTTAAATTGTTATAATTATTTGTTCTTTATCATCGTATATGTAGTCGCCCAAATCATCGACAATGACATTGAGCAACTGAAACGGGTCGGTTATGATGTCGACAAAAAACTGTTCGCGCATCTTTCCGCCGTGTGTGATTGAACCATCATTGTCGTGTGTGCCGTCGTAGATAGGGATTTCGTCTACATCACTGAAAATATCACGAAATAATTTGTCTGTGTCGAAAAACTTCACCGATATTCCAAGTTCCGCGAGGTGGCAACGCTCTGGCTTATACGCTTCTATAAATCCCCACAATCCTGCAAAGGAATTAACATTTACCGTTGAACCGTCAGGCAAATCGACCAGAACACTAAAACGTGCCCAGTCAGTAGTCGGATCAGGCGGGTATGACGGGATTCCTTCTGTCAAAACGATCTGTCCAATTCCTGCCGTTTGGCACGCCAGTCTGATGGCGTATGGCGTGCCCATGAATTTGTGTAGCCGAATTGACTGTTTAATCAAATCCCTCTGCTCTTCCTCACTCGCAGCAACAGAAAAACCGCGCAATCCGTCTACATTGAATTGTTGAGCCAGATAGGGTAACGCGGCAGAAGCGCATGTGTCAACGAGATAGGCAAGGAATGCGGTCAGATCGAAATTGTCCCATCGCTCAGCAACGACGTCATGTGTCACCTGTGCGAGTTTTACGTTGTCTATGCTGTTAGCAATTACCCTTTTAGCCATTGTTTGTGCCGATAATCGTTATCTTGATGCTGTCGCATACAGGGACTTCATCAAATTCTACTATAACATTTCCATCCGCAAATGAAGGGTTTACGACCCGGACATCATATACGCCTTCAATCCTGCATACCTGCGAAATATGCGACCTGACTATATCCAAACCAAGTTTTTGCGACTTCGCCATGGCATATTCCTGCAATGCTTTCTTTACGCCATTCTGTACACTTGAAAGATTTGCTGTCGTTAATGCGGTTATTTCCACATCAATTTCGTAATGAATAAATTTTGGTTTTGAAACGATCACCGTGTCGGTCAACGGTCGAACGTTTTCCGCACTGCATGTTTTATAAATATCTTCTATGACCTGCTCGTATCCGCCCTCGAAAAGCAGTGGAACGACATAGACAGTCCCGGGAATCAGTGAATTCACCGAAACATCAATAATCGCCGGATTTGCCGATTTTGCATGAAAAATGTAACTTGCCCGACTGCCTGCGGTTGAGTACTGTGATGGCGCCAGCCTTATTCGTTCTCTCAGACTTTCGTCTGTTTCAGCGTCCGCACCACCGCCAGTCACTGTTGTATTTGATGCGCCCGATACATAGGCATACGGGTCAAGTATTCTGTTAACCTGACCGACCTCGTATCCATTTGCGATTTTACCTGCTACCTGGGCTGTCGCAATAACTTCTACCGTGTTTGTTGCCGCTGCAATAACCATGTCGTCTGCGGTTTCGAAAATTGCTTGCCCGTCATGGGATGCAACACGTGTGCCACCCGGTATAACGACGTTTCCATGGCCGGGCACGAGTGTGAATTCGATTAAGCAACCTGCTTTCGAGGCCGGAAGTCGTTCGACGGCGACTAAGGCAGCGATATAATCCAGAATCGGCGCGTGACTGAATTGATATAGAAGTTTTGACATGCCCGCGTTGAATCGCTCTAATAACAAAACTTCGCGGTAGCAAATTATTTGAAGTATCAATTGCTCAAACTGAGCAGGCTGAATCATTCGACCCAGCATCGACTCCATTTGCATTTTTATTTCAAGCATAATGTTGTCGGGATTTCGATTTACGAACGAGGGTGCTGTTTCCATTATGCGAAATTGTTAGCTATTATTTCTAAAATAAAGAAACGGAATACCGGTCGATTTGCCGACACTCCTGCCACTTCCATTACTGATGACCATTCGTGACAGGCGTTTGATACCGCCCAAGTTCCACATTCCGCGAGATTTTTATTAGTCGTTATTCCCATTCCTGCCAGGTCGTTGAATTTGACTGGATTTCCATTCAAATAAGCAATTTCAGCCCTGCTATTCAATGGCGCAAGGAATTTCGGAAATGCAGAAGGTATTCTTAGTGTATCATAAGGGGTTACAACAATTCCATTAATCGGAAACAAAGCGCCTGTTATCGTTTGTTTTGCCCCAAGATAAATTCCAGTCGAATTTGACGCCACAAAGTCAGACATCCACTGCGTAAACATATCGCCAGGCTGCATTGATATAACATTCGTCTGCATCCTGTTTCGCTTTTGCAGACTTGTCAGGTCAATGAAGATGTCTTCGTCCACACCATTCACGAGTAGCGTTCCTGAATTGCCCGTTTCGGTGCCGTTGTCGTTTATTTCGCGTGGAGAGTTAAAAACAATGTTCTGTTTGGCTCTCAACGCTCCCGTATATTGCCAGTCTTCAGTAATATACAGCGCAGGATTATCTTTGTGCAAGTTGAGCGAATAATCAATGACATTCCCAAACGCATCATAACGGTTAAATAACCTGACGTTTGGCGTGATATCATCGTAAATAAAGATATTCGCGCCAAATGCCGTATTTGCAAAGTTAATCAATCCGTCGCGTTGTTGCACATTAGTTAATGTAGCTGCATAAGCAATCATTGAATTTTTTAAATCGTTCAGGTAATTCTCCGGATTCGTCCATGTTATCGGAATATCAATATTATTGTAACGCCACCTGCACTGTTTTCTAAAAACACAATGATTAAATTTAATATACACGGAAGCAGGATCCCAAACGGGGATGTTTATCGTTCCTGTGAATAACGATTTTTCGATAATTTTAAAAGCGGAGTATGAGTTTGAATAAAACAAAAATACATCACCGAATGTTACGTGACTCGAATGGTTTTGAGAAAATATTCCGCCTCGCACATCCAACAATATGCTGTCTATTGCGAACAGTCTGTTAACAAGAGCATTCGTGTTTGTGTATAATTCTACAAAACTTTTCAGTAATCGCGTTTCATTGTAGTTTCCGTAACCTCCGCCTACCATGCTGGTAATTTGATTTATTTTAACGTTGTATATTGAATAACCAGATCCAGTTATCGTCGCATTCCCTTGAAAATTGAGGATGCCATTGATCTTAGTGTTAAGGTCTCCGATTATGTATTTCCTGTTATTTTCAACCAGAAAAATTGGCGATTCATTAAATAACCCTCGTATTACAAATGTAGTTATCGTAGCAACATACGGCTGTGTCAATGATTTTTTTGGCAATGCGCGTGTTCCGGGATTGCTGTCGTTCCCCTCTTCAGAATCAATATACAGCGTGTTAAGGTCCGTTAACAGCGTGCCCGTAAACGGATTTCTTAGTATCGTAAAGTTTGAAAGTGCCATTGTTTTTAGTCTTTTTTATAAAATAGATAATATTATTTGTCCATATTCTCTCACAACCAAAAAGCCCGGAAACTGAATACGTATATTCGTTTTTCGGACATAATTATAATTTGATTCCGCTCCAGGGCATTTAACCATCAAACCAGTTGGCCTTGCATCGCGAAAATTTGATTCAACTCCCGGAAATTTTATTATTTTTTCCATCGTTCAGACAGTTAGAAAATTACTAATATACTTGCTACATCATGACCTGCTTTGATGCTTATATCCTTTATGATAAAGTCAGTCCCAACGGGGACTTCGACTCCGATAATCGTAGCATGGGTGTACGAATTTTCGCCGACTTCAAAATCGGCGCTCAAAGCGTTTTCGGAGCGGATAATCTCCGAAACTTTCAGTCGTTCATAATACGGAAAATGAACTGGCGGTACCATTGCATTGATGCCGTTCTTCTGGACGAACAGTTTGATTTTTCGGTCGCTTATCAAATTCAGGAAGTCATCAAACGTGCCTGTATTGCCTTCTTTCAACCATTCTTCGTAGGCTGACATTCCTTTCATTTTCGCTGCATCGGCTCGATAGGCATTCGGGCCACAGGCGATTAAAACCTGCCCGTTTTCGATCTGAGTTTCGTCTGCCAGCGGAAGGTCAATTATCGGTTTTGGTAAATAATTTAAACTCATTATATTAATACTAAAATGTTATTATTTTCGTCGCTCAAAAATCCTTGGTCAGGGTCGTAGATCGCAAAATATGTTTCAACCTTATCTTCCCAGAGATTGAATTGCATCTCAACCTCTTCAGATGATCCGACCATGATCCCGATCAGCTCAATTGTTTTTTTATCAAAGTCTATTTCTCTGACAGCTACCCGGCGCAGCAATACGCGTTTTTCCCACTTTTCGACAGCATCGTAAATTTCATAAATCAGCATCGGGTCGACGCGGTTCATCGGCTTGTCAAGATATCTCCACACTTCACTTCCAAAAAGCGGACGCAGCGGGTCGCTTCCCTTGACAGTTGTCAAGATCAAATATATAGCCTGTACGATATCGTTGATATCGGTCACTACTTCTGCCGTGTCCGATATGCTTACCTGCCAGTTCAGTGTTGATTGCGGTTCCATTTCTTACTGTTTTAAGTTCCGGGAGTTGGCGGGCTTGGCGATCCGGTTGCTGCAGTCGGATGCATGTGGCTGCTTAATTTGACGCCCTTGCTCTTTGCTGTGACTTCCAATCCTTCAATTTCGCCGCTTACAGACATATCACCGGTCACGTTTACATCACCGGTAACGTCTATCGACTCACATTTTATTTTGATTTTGTCCGATGCCTTAATGAAGGCATCTTTTACGATAGCTATCAGTGATGATTCCGGAGCTTCTAAAAATCCATTTTTCGTTTCGAAATCGTAATACAGTTTCGCCCCGTCGGCGAATTGAATTCCGACTGTTTTATCAGTTGCAAAATCGGGTGGCTTATCTTTATCGCTCCATAGAGCCGAAAACACTACGCCCTGCTCACTTTCTTTATCCATTAAACATGCTACCTGACTGCCTACTTCGATGCTATTCCATGCTTTTGCTGTTTTGGTTGATCCGGATAAAACAGGCATCCAAAATGATACCATTTTAACTTCATCAAACGACACGCGACAGTAACCTAACCATTCGCCCGTTCCCAACTCGCTGACTATTCCAAATCTTAACATACTATACTACAATATATTGCGAAAACATAAACAAGAACATACAATACAAACAACAGATACATGATAACTTTTAATAATCTTTCTTCGTCCATAATAAAAATTAACTCAACCCCAAATCCTTAAGCCAGTCAACTTCACTCCTACCTTCTTTTTTCGTACTTACTTTCTCAAAGGTTTTTTTGTACGGACCTTTCCGGATCGAAACTTCGGTTGTATATCCGGAGTCGACCGAAATACGGTGTGTACTTTCCTTGATTGTCCATTTGCCGGAAAAAGCGCCAAAGCCTTCCAGTTCTAAATTGGCGCCTGCAACCAGCAGGATGTTTCCGTCTGTTGAGAAACTTCCGGTAAGTTTATCCTTGTTGCTTTCACGAATGGCGCCACCGGCAAGGGCTTCGGCCTGACTTGCATTTTCGACACGCTCATCGACCACAACTTCATCCATTTTAGTCGGATCACCGCTCGAATCCAGGCGCCAGTCTACGACAGTGTTCGTTTTTACATCCCGTCGGGATACTGTTGCTGCTTCGTAAGTGTCCGATGTTTTGTCCTTGAAACTGTATCGCGAAAGCTGATAGCGTTTGAATGATGCGATAGAATCACTTTTTTCAAGCTCCTCCGGATTAAGAAAAATCAGTTGGTCGCCTCGAACCGAAAAGATAATGCCGAATTTTCTGGCAACGCTGGCCAAAAATGACAAATCGCTTTCATTATCCTGCGTTTTTCGGCCAATTTCGATGTTAGCAAGCCGGGATGTGTCGCCCATCAGCGTCAAGCCGTGTTTGTCGGCGACAAATTGGGCAATATCCTTCAATGTCTGTTTTTCGAAGGCACGGCTTTTTCGCGTTCGCAGACTTGTTGTAATTGCTGCCGCAATGGCTTTAACTGTTAGCACGTCGGGCTGTCCGGTAAGTTCGATTTCGTCGATTTCAAAATCGCCACAGTCAAGCATATTTCCGGGATAGCCTATTTTTAAAGAAAGGCTGTCACCCTGCTGGGGATACCAGTCGGATTGCCATAAGCCTGCAATATCATCAATTACGAGGCTGACTTCGTCGCTCGCTTCTTCGATCCGGTCTGAATATTCGACCTGCGAAACAAACATGCTGATGTCATCGGTCACATTCTTTCCGTTGATAACAACTTCGTATGCTGGAATTACGGCGTAAGTCTTTTCCATGGCGGCAGGTTTTGGTTTTCGACTGTCTGTGTGACTTCAATGATCGGGACAATCAGGATTGTCCCGATAGAAAATATTGCTTCCAACTGTACAAACGGGTTTGCTTCGGAAAGGATTGATATCCCTCTCATCCCTCCGTAGAAGCGTTGCGCCAGGTTGTCAATCCGGTCACCCTCGACTGTTGTGTAGTTGAAACTGTCCATCAATTAATTTCCTCCCTCTTTTGTTCCGACAAACGCCACAACAGGCGCTGCACGTTTGGCCACTTTATCGGAAGCCGATACCAGTTCGTTTGTGCGGATTTCTAATGTTGCAATACTCGCGAGGTTGTCAATCTTTGCAAGGTTATCGGCATACATGATCGCTTCGTCGAGTGAAGTTGGCAATTGAGATGCACGCTGAACGATTTTTTTTGTCTGTATAACCTTTGATTTTGCATCGCTGAAAAAATCCTTCGTTGCCTGTGCAGTCTGTTTGACTTCACGCACTCCGCGTTTCAGGCTTTTCGTTCCCTTACGGACGTCGGCAAGGATATTTTTTGCGACGTTGACCGATTGCTGCGCCTTTGACAAATCATTCGTGACAGATTGTGCTTCGGTCACGACGGGAATAGCCGGAGGCTGTGCTACCTGTTTGGTCCGGCCTTTTATTGCTTCGCCTTTTGGCTCTTCTTTTTCGCTTCCGGGAGGCGGTACATACTCTGTGAGTGCGATCGACAATGTTGCCGATTTTAATTCACCGTTGGCTCCGGTGCGTTTTACGTCAACATCGACAGAAGTGATCACGTATCTGCCAACCAGCACACCGGTTCCGGTGATAAACGGCAATACTTCGCCCATACGCTGCGCAGTTTTCAGTTTTTCGATCGTTTCGGAAGGGTCGCAAAAATCGGTTGAAAGGCGAACATTGAGGTCGATCTTTACCAGGTCCTCGCCGGTCATTTGCAGGGAAGATTTTCCGCCGATATGCGGGACTTCTCCATATTGCACGGCGTGTGCTTCACTCCACGACTGCGGGGTGTTCAAACCTTCGAACTGTATGTCACCTAACTGCGCTAACATTTTTTTAATTCAAAATTCAAAATTCAAGATTCAATAATCGGCAAAGGCAAGACGGCGCCTGTTTTGCATTGTGTCGTCGAACAGTCTCATCAATTCGTTTTTGTGCTGGCGGAGAGCGGACAGAATATCCTGCGTTCCGCCGGGTACGTTAGAAACGTTAAGAACAGGGGAGTAGTTTATGGTGACTCCTCCGAACGAACTGCTGTTTACTACATTGCTGTTTGTTCCACCGGACCCGCGCATAACCTGCATGGCAAGGCTTTCAGTGGCTTGAGCGGAGTCGCTTTCGCCGCGTTCGATGCCGAGTGTCAGACCTTTTGTGATGTTCAATCCGAAATCGGCAAAAATCGTGGACGGGGATTTGATTCCAAGCAGGTTGGTAAATGTATCTTTGATACCTGCCCCAATGTTACCGACCGTGTCAAAAACTTTGGTGAACATGGATTTTATGCCATCGATAAGGCCTGTAACTATGTTTTTGCCGAAGTCGAAAAAGGTCCTGTTAAGGTCTGCGAACCAGGTTTTCACGCTTTCAAAAATTGAAACAAACCATTCAACAGGATTCAGGCTGCCAAAAAACTCCTTTATTTTTTCCCATGCCTGAATATGAACCTGCTTGACAATTTCCCACAGATTAGAAAACCATGCCGTGATCTTATCCCAGTGTTTGATGATAAGGCCGTGCGGGGTATAATCCAGAAACATGTTTTTGATCCATTCCCACGCTGCCGAGAATACGCTCTTGATATTGTCCCAAAGCCATGCAAAGAATGCAGAAACTTTATCCCAGTGTTTAATGAGTAAATAAACAGCTGCTACAATAGCTGCTATTCCGGCAATAATCCAGACAACGGGGCACCCATAGAGCGATGTGTTAAACAGCCATTGCGCTGCGGCTGCAATTTTTGCTCCGGTGGCCATTGCAGCAAACTTGATACCTGAGAAAACGGCTGCAAAACCGGCCATTACTGCTTTCCCTGCTGTTATAGCGCCATTCCAGACCCATTGCGCTGCTGCGGCAATCTTTTGACCTGCTGCATGTGCTTTTGTAAATGCTATTCCTTGCAATGTAGCAGTATTTGATACTCCCTGTGTTACCGCGTATGCCTTTGTGGCGCCATTTATTGCTACTGTTGTACCTTTCAAACCTGCCATTGCGACCTGTATGGCTCCGATAGCCACTTTTGTCGCTGCAAAAACAGCCTTTAAAAAGCGAACTACTCTAACTACTTTTAGGAAAGCTGCTGCAAGCCAACCAAGAGCCGTTGACAAAAGACCTACGTACAAAAGGGATTTTGCAACACTTGTCGTCCATCCGATAATTTTATTGACAAGATCGGGATTAGCTTTAACCCACGCCATCAATCTCACGACAACATTCTGTATTTTAACAACAAGATTCTGAAACGTAGGAATAAGTAACGATCCTATCTGCCTGTACGCCCCTGTAATTGTACTGTTAAGATCATTCAGTTTCGTATCAAAGTCATCTGCTGCCAAAATCGCTTTATCATCTAAAACAAGCCCCAATTTGACGGCCTGTTCCATCAAGGCTTCAATTCCCTGTTCACCTTGATTTAAAAATGGTATTAAGTCGGCTCCCGACTTGCCGAAAAGCTCCATTGCGGCAGCCACTTTACCGGGACCGTCTTTGGCACGTGCGAAAATTTTTGCCGTATCTAATAGCGTGTTTTTTACGTCATCGGTACGGATATTCAAGTCCCTGAATATGGTTGTCGCTTTTATTCCTTTCTCTCGGACTTCTATCAGTTTTTTATTCAGTTTTGTGATTGATCCTGAAAATGAATCGGCGCTGACGTTGCAACGCTCTGCAGCGTATGCAAACTTTTGATATGTTTCTATACCAAGACCTGTTTTTTGAGAAGCATCCAAGACTGAATCACCATACGTTGCAACACTTTTAGCGCTCGCAAACATTGCTCCTGCAAGCGCCGCCCCCATGGCTGTAGCGCGTTTGCCAAACATCAACGTACTCTTTCCAAGTAACGCCGCTCGCCTCTCCAATTTGTTTATGCTCTTCAAAGATTCTTGTACAGCGCCTTCAATGACCCTCGTCATCTTGTCCGATGCCTGTAAAATGAAGCCTATTTTTACTACTTTATCAATAGATGCCATATTTTTTTCTACAAAAATTTGTTTTTATCAAAAAAATGTATTATATTTGCAATGGAAATAGTTCCGAAAGAAAATTTTAAGATAAATGATATGGAGTTATTTTTTGGAAAAATAAAGAGTTACGAAGAAGAAGAAATGGAACGAGAAGAAGCAATTAAGGAAGCAACTAATAATTCGTTAGACCGTGATCCAATGTCTGCGTTACTTTATTTCATTGCCCTGATTGTCGTGTTTGGAATAGCTGCTTATCTTGTATTTAAATTCTAACGCTTACCTTTTTCTATTCCCGCCAAAACCACCCTTACCGGTCGTTCGATTTCAGTTTTGTACAGATTGAACGCACACTCTAAATATTCAAAAAACTCATCTGAATCCAAATCCAAAACGGCGTCTATCCCGCCGCCGACGTAGTGCGATAGAAACACCACGTCGGCGTGGGATATCAGACGTTTTTTTCATCAAAATATTCTGAAGTTGCATTCGAAACAATGGTCAACTCTTCGAGGCTGAAACAATCAAGCATATCCTCGTAAACTATCTCCCTGAATTCATTTGCTCCGGGAAGTTTAACGAGCATCATTTGCGCAATGATTCGAAACCCGCGTTCTTCCTGGCTCATGTTTTTTTCCTTCACATTGGAAAGCAGCGCACGCGCAGGGATGCTTCTGATTGCAACAATCGTACCATCTTCCAAAGGTATTTCCTTCAGAATTTTAAATTCCTTTTTTCTATTCAACCGTTCCATGTTTTTTCTGTTTAAATATTCCTGAATATGTGGTGGCGTTTTCGCCGGTAACGGAAACGCCATTAATTATATCCCCAAATTCGTTCTACGATCCTCCAGCAGATCCTCGCCATCGACCTTGAAAATATTGTTGATGGCATCGACCTCGATAATTTCTTCGCCGTCAACTTCCAATTTGTAGTAGTTTACGGCTAATGTACTTTCGACTTCGACATCGGTCTTGGGCGTAAAGCTCCCGCCCTGATGTTTGATCGGGAAACCGCGCATGTAGATTACAACCGGCTTTTCTTCAACCAGTCCAGCGTTGTCATAGTCTGCTTTGGAGGAGCGAACCATGACGTCGACTGCCTTGAACGGATTGGCCAGGGCCGTCTGGGCGTCGTTGTCGGGATAGGTCCACTTTATTGTCGCTTCCATTGATTCGATCCCGTTCGGGAAACGTGCCGTGCCGATCATGCCGAGACTGTTGTAGTCGTTCATGATGTAGTTCACATCGGGGCAAGTGATTTCCGAAGCCTGCCCGTGCTTCGAGGCGTTGTTTACGTAAACATTCGCGTCAAATACTTTGTTAATTTTCAGCATAATTAAGCAATATTAGCAAGTTGGTTCAAATCAATTGTATAGGTGAATGTCAAACGCTGCATCGGGAGCGCGGGGGTGAAGTCAATATCGAACGTCAGGTGTCCGACAGCCAGCTGCGACGTCGGGTTGCTTTCCGGTCGATAGAAACATTTTCCATAGACTAATTTTCCCTGCGCCATCAGGCTGTTCAGGTACTGATTCACCGTATTACGGATAGCGTCGACATTTGCCTGGATAAAGGGACGGTCGATAAACGGGATACAGGCCTGCTCGATCGCGCGTTTCATAATGGCGCGGGTGCGGCGGACACATTCGAAAGCATCCACGCCGGTATTGCCCGGAAAACCTGCCGAATAGTTGCCCCATTCGACAATGCCGTTCCCAAACATGCTCACGGCTGTCACAAAACCGGCTGCGTTCAGCATGTTCGCTTCGCTGTTCGGGTCGCCAAGCGAGAATGTCAGGTCGACGTCCATTCCTTCGACTCCGTAAACACGGTGATTCGATGATGATGTGTGCCATCCTTCTTCGAGGTCGACTTTGGCACGAAGTCCGGCCATAAAGGCAGACATGGGTTGCGTCAGGAATTTTTCACTTCCTGAAACTGCGGGATTGTATGCCGGATTGGCGACCAGAAAATGCGGGAAAAGCAACTTTTGCCCGTCATCTAAGTTGGCAAACTCACCGGTTGTCCCCCTGCTTCCGATTGCTTCATCAAACGTAAAGCCATCAGGCGTATCAATATACGCCATTGCCTCCGTTCGTGCACAAATAGCCTGTAATTCCGCTTTTACGGCTCCAAGCGCCGAGAAGCGCGGAGAAATATAGATCATCGGCTCAAAACCGTGTTTATTTTTAGCCGTCTCGAACAGTTTCAGACCTGTTCGTTTGCCGGTCGGGCTTACTTCGCCGACAATGTCCGTGCCCGTGATTGTTGCTGTCGATTCATCGACCGACACAACAAATACAAGTGCGCTGCCGCGGCGCGTTGCCTGCAGCCGGATAGCCTTCAGGGCTTCAGGTATGGTACCTCCGGCGCCAAACTGTGCATCGTCCTTTTCGTTCGCGCACAGTACCAATTGATTGTGTTCAGCGGCATCCGATGTTCCGATCAGCCCGATGACTGCCGTAACGATATCATTTACCGGCCGGAAATCCGACGGCAGATTTAGATGCTCAATTCCGTGTAAAAATGCCATTTCAATCTTTTTTTGAGTTGTTACTTTTTTTTGGTTGGGGAGCCTCTGCGGATGCGGGATCCGGTTTTTGGGGAGGTTCCGTTTTTAATTCGGGAGCCGGGAGCGGCTCGATTCTCTTTCTTTCAAGCAGGGCGCGGGTAGTGATATGGTTTTCATCCAGTTCCACTTCGTCGCCCGGCTTGAGTACATATTCCTGTTTGCCGACGGCAAAAACAAGATTTTCAGTTGCTTTATACGTTTTCATGTTTAAACACTTCGTTATAAATTTGGTCAATTTTTGTGATATTAATCGGTTCTTCGCTTTCTTCACGCATGATACGGACACGCGGGAAAGAAAATTTCAGATCATAACGCCAGTTATTCTGAATACCTTCGACGTAGCCGAACGAAGCAAGGGTTATTTTGTGAAAGGCGTCTTTCAGTTTCCATTTAAGCAGACGCTGGATAACTTCTTCCGCCACAGCAAAAATACCCCTCTCTCCGTCGCGCGTCCGGGCATAGATCAATACTTCAAATGTAAGCGATTCGTTCTGCGCAAAATCACCCAGGTTCGGCACATCTTCAATCGTACTGCCCGAAAATATGACATACAGCTGCGGCCTTGTCTGCGAAACATTCAGTTTCTCAATCAAAGGCAGTGGCGAAACGTCCCAGTCGGGATGCTCCAGCCGTTTGACAATCATATTTTCGTATACATCGTACGCTATCATTACTCCTTCACCTTTTCGAGATTTGCCATGTATGTGTCGCCGTCGAATTTTGTTTCAACGTGTGTGATAAAGTATCTTACGCCTCTGATAATCAGATATTCGTCGTTTTGACCGTCGCTCAGTTCTTTCAGCCCGGTGAATGTATCCTGATACCACTCTGCAATCGGCTTTTCGGGTGGATATTCGTAAGAATCAGCGCTTCCGATATTCTCGGATTTTGTCGAGTCCTTAAAAAGTATCTTTCCTTCAACCTTTTCGCCGGTGGAGGATTCCCAGACAGCATCTTCTCCCATCACGTCAAGTACATGGGAGAAGGCTGTCTGTTCATATTCATCGAACCGGGTGAACATCAGAACTGTATTTTAACCGGAACTGTTCCGCCGGGCTGTCCGGTTTCCCATGCATATCCAACCGCCTTACTGTCTGCCGGATTGATCGAAATCTCTTTGGCAGTCGGGTTGAAATACACCTTTTTCCCCTGATGATTGTTCCGGATGCTGCCGGAACGGGAATGTCGTACACTCCTTCGACCGACACTGCAAGCAATTCACCTGCTTTACCGTCGGTGATTGCAACTCCCACTACATCTTCAACGGCAACTAAGTCGCCGCTTTTGATGCTGTCCGTTGGCTTTACTGCATAATGCAGTACTTTGCCATCCTGTACTAAATTTTTTGCCATAATTGTCAATTTATTTTAATTTATGTACGCGCGTACATATTTATACAATTTCGCGTGCGCGCGTACATTAATATTATATAACACTTAAAATTTACGCTCCAACCATTTTGACCAACCCGCGATAATCGATTGCCGCTACGCCGAATTCGCCGCGAACGGCGTATTTCATCGTGTCGGTGTCAAAGTCGTCTTTACTGTTGACGCGCAACCCGTCGTTTCCGTCCAAGTAGGCGTAATACAGTCCTTCGATTTCATTCGGATCTGCTATCAGATACCATGCCGTTGCGTTAACAAGGCGGGGTTCGACTACAATTCCGTAAGCGCTCGAAAACACATTCACCTCCGAAGTGGTCGATGCCGTGATTGCCGTCAACAATTTTTTAGCTGTGATTTCCAATTCTGCCGGGACAATAATTGTCTTGGGCTGGACCCTGATCCGGCGTTCTCCACCCAGTGCAACCTGTTTGCGAAATGCGAGAAGTGAAGCCGTAAGACCTGCTTCGCTCAATACGCTTGTTGCGCCTGATAACAGGTTTTTGTGTTCGGTCGAAAACAGGGCTTTCCCGTCATCCATCACTACGTTGTCAATAATCAATCCCCATACGAGATCGCCACGCATTTCGTTCCAGTCTTTTATGAAACGGCTCGGAATGATGGCAAGGGCGTTCAGGTCGTCGTTGATAAATGCTTCGCGGGTGAACATGATGCCTTCTGTATACTTTTTCACACGGATCGTTTGCTTTGCCTCCTTCATGGTGGTGTATTTGATTTCACCGCCTTCAGGGGTTTCGTGCATGCCGTTAGATGTTTCTACCTGATAGAAATTCTTTGCACGAAAATCGCTTACGCTCGTTTGGCGGGCGATTTGTTCCCAGTATTCGGGCGCAAACGTGTAATCGGCACGCAGGGTTTTGTTCAGCGCGTCCTCGAACAGAATCGGGAAATCGCTCGTACTGTGAGCGCGCTGCTTGAATACCATATCGGCAATTTCGCCCTTGCTCTTTCCCCTTACGTTGATTCCACGCTCAACAAACAGTTCCTTCGCAATCTCGATAAGTGTCATACCACGGAAATAATTGCCGTTTTCGAGTTTGAACGTTCCCGGAATGGCACGCGATAAAATTGCGTTCTGTGCTGCATTGCGCTTTTTGTCGATTGCATCGTTTCCGACGTCGGCGCGGTGTCCGCCGTTTACGGGAGGCGGGTTTGTGCCTGCTGCCTTGACAATAATATCATGGCGGCAATCATTGAGACTTCGTTTTGAATTGTAAAGTTCAATGGCATAACTGTCCGGGAGCCGAGCGGCTCTCGTAGATACAAGAATCGCGTTCAGGCGATTCCTTTCCTGCGCGGAAGCGGTAGCGCGAATTTGAGCGACTGTTCCAGTGCTTAAATTGCGTACTTCCTCTTCGACGGGAGTTGTAATCCCTTCTTCCGTTGCAGAACCTCCTGCTGCCTCCGCAGCGTCATCCCCTGCTGCCAAAGGCTGAAATTCAGCGCCGCATTCAGGGCATGTGTAATTTTCGGCCTCAGCCGATTCCCATTCGTGACCACACGTCGGGCATTTCACTGTAATCATCTTTCTTGATTTTGCATTAATAATTTGTTTTTCAATCTCTTTATTTTTGGCTGCGAACCTTTTAACTTTTTCTAAGTATTTTTCCGCCGCTTCTTTTACTTTTTCAACGATTTCAACTTCGTTTTTACCGTCGCCGTTACGCACCACGCAATTAACGTCAGCCTGTACGGGAACAAATGTGATTTCGTATGGCTCCCATTCTGTTGCGCGGTATGTGGGCAACTTGTCAATACCGTTTTCTTCCCTCTCATACTTGAATACACGATACCCGACGCTAATATCTTTGACAATACCGTCGCGAATATCCTGCAACAGTCCTTTTAACTCCTCGCGCTGCGAAAACACGATTTTTGCTATTGCCTGATTTTTCTCGAATCTTACATCAGTCGTTCGACCGATCTGATTAAAGATCGAGGAATTATCGTGAGCGTCCAACACCGGAAGGCCGTTGTTTACGCGGTCCATCCGGATAGCGCCTTTTTCGCACACCAGCACTTCGTTGTAATCTTCGGTCCACCCCCACCGGAAACAGGGGGTTTCGGTTGCAAAAACAACTTCAACCTCCCTGCGTTCCGGATCGAGAGTCGCAGAGTTTACGAGAGCGCGGTTGTATAATTTCTCAATTGTACTTTTCTTTGGGTTCATTTTCGTTATCATTTGTGGATGCATCAGGCGCCAGTACGATGCTGGAAAGCGTTATTCCCATCGCATTGAGCCTTTCTACATCCTGTTTGTACTCTTCAAAAAACTCTTCGGGTTCGCGACCGTCCTCACGGATGATTTCGCTCAAAGTGTTCAATCCGGCCTGAATACTTAAAACGCGAGCGTTCGTTTCTTTGACCGGATCGAGTTGCTGAACGCGCGGCGCTGTCCAGTCGGTCATCACACGTTCGGCCAGGACGCCGGTTATCAAACAGGCATCCATAAACCATTCCCAAACCGGAGCGCAAAACTGGGGCACCATCATGTTGTATTGCCAGCTGCGGAAGTTATTCGTCACGTCAATCTTTGCCATTCTGCCGGAGGTGAAATTGACACGCGAATAATCCATCGTAAGCATTTCATACGTGATTCCGTAAGCGGCTGCAATTCCCTGCAAAATTTTCGTTGAATAACTTTCATAATCGCCAACGGTCGGGGGATTTGCAAACGTAACTCCTTCGCCTGTACCGAGATAATCAATCATACCCGGTTCCAACTTTTCGATCCTGTCTTTTGGACTTACCGGCATTTCGGATCCGGTCACGAAGGCCGCCATACATGCTGCAACCTGCTGCTTAAGCAATTGCGCATCTTCGTATGTCGCAAAATCGCTCATTTTCATAAAGGAGGATACCCCGAAAGGTACCCCCCGCGCCTGGCCGATCCTGAGAATTTCAAACACATGCAGGATGTCTTTCCTGTCGTAAAACTCACTCGATTTCAATCCTTTGGCATAAAATCCTATATCTCCGGGGTGCGAGTTGAACAGCCAGTATCCCAACAGCTCGCCTGCTTCTGAATATTGAATACCAAGGCGGGCTACGCCCCGGTCGTTGATTCCGTTTTGGGTGTGATCAATCAGGTCACCCTCGCAAAGTTGTATTTTTATTGGCAATTCGTCGTTTTCCGGTATTGTTCTATGCAGCATAACAATCACATCGCCGCCTTCCACAACGGAACGCATTGCCTGTTCCTGCAACCCGTAAAGCGTCGTTTTTCCATAAAAATCACAGGCAGTGGTTTCTGCCCAACGCCTCCAGATATTTTTGATCGTAATATTTATTTCTTTGTTACCAAGCGGAGCCGGACGTATGCCTTCGCCGACGGTATATTTTACGACGGCTTCTACTGCACGTTTTGCCCAGCCGTTATTTCGAACCATGTGTCGCGAACGAGCGCGTAAATCCTGCAACGCCCGTGAAATTTCGATATTCGGACCGGTCGGTTTAGCGCCCTGCAACGCTTTACCACGCCTGCCACGATCGGCAGCTTCGTAAAAGCGCTTCGACAGTTTCCTGATCGTTATGTCATAACCGAATAATCTCATTATCTATTCTTTGTTTCACGGATTATACCCTTTGTCTATCTCTGCCACTCTGCGACGCCGAAAAAATCGCTCCGGGAAAAGTTCTTCTTCCATCATCCGAAGTACTTTTAGCATTTCGTCCATACTCATGTAGGTGACAGTCTTATCACCGTATGCGACTGTGCGGACGCCTTTGGCAATTGCTTCCTTCAGTTTTTCGTATTGTTCGACCGTAAATCTCATGCGGCGAAGATATGGTTATTGCAATAGCTATGCAAACGCGGAGCAAAAACATAGTCAAATTTGAGTATAAAATGCAAAAATATAGTCAATTTTGACTAAGGTCATCCCAAAATTGATTCCCGATTTTCCCAAATTGACTGACTTTTTGACCTGCCCGAAATTGTGTTTTTTTACGAAAAGGTTTAGCGGTACAAATAAAAGGACAATTATTTTTATACACAAAGGGTTGTTAGGGGCAGTTTTTTTGAAATAAAAAAAACAGCGATAAAAATTATTCTATCGCTGTTAAATATTTAATATTAACTGTTTTTTCCACAACAATGTTTGTGCTTTCTTCCACTACCACAAGAACAAGGTTCATTTCTATCGGGTTCTTTTTCTTTTACTATAGGGGTGTGCATTTTTTGCTTATGCTCTTTCACATAATCGGTGTCGTGAGTAGAGGGTATTTGAAATGAAAATTTTGTTTTTCCCTGTGAAGAGGTTACGGCAAAGTCTCCTTTTGAAATAATATCCATTCCAATCAAAATATCAGTGCCATTTAATACTCCTTCTGTAACCGGTAACGCAGAAAACGCTACACTGTTAGGTAGTACGATATTCACAATGTATGTGTTGACAATAGACTCTCCGTTTGCATGAAAAACTTTTCTTTTCCCAACAGGTTTAAGCCCTAAAGCGCTAACAACATTTGTAGATATAACCGAGCCTGTTGCTCCTGTGTCCCAAAGAGATTGAAACGAATGTATTTGTGGATGCCTGACTCCATTTTGAGCAGGATCATAAGCTTCGCAAATACCTGCTTGAGTTCTGAGTTCAAGTACAATTCCAAAATATTCAACGGTAAATGCTTGTGGTATTTTAGTGTCAATCATTTATGCAAATGCTACTCGTGAATGAAAAGTTTGGGTATATGCTTCCTCTCCTTCAGTACATTCCTGAATTAGAAAAGTGCCCAATTCATATTGTTTTATAGATTCAAAAAGAGCCTGCCCGTAACTTTCATAATTACCAACGACTTCTTCTCCTACAATAACAACGAAACGACCATCGTACTTTTTTACCAGTTCACTTTGATTATCAAGATAATATTGAAATTCTTTATCAAGCATATACTTTTTTATGATAATAATTTTGCACTACAAAGGTACAAAATAATTGCTGCAAAACACCAATAATAAACAATATTTTTTATATCCTTAGCTTTTCGAGACAGTTCCACTCCAATTCCACGCTGTCATATTTCAAAGGTGGACAGACTTTGCACTTGAAAACCTGATTGCTTTCGGTGATTACATCGAAAAGGCCCTAAACATTAAGCGTCAGCTTCATTCCCAACGCATTTGAAATATTGATTAAACTTGATAATTGCATATCGGTTTGTCCTCTTTCTATATGTGCAATATAACTGCGTTCCTTTCCAATTCGTTCAGCAAGTTGTTGTTGGGTCATTTTTAATTCTTTACGGCGGTCTTTTAAAATTTGGCTGTAATAAAAAGCATAGGCATTTTCTTCAAAGGCTGAACGAGTGGCAGTACCGCGTTTACCATATTTACGGTCTAATAAATCGCCGGTATTGGGCAATTTTGCCAACTTTTCAGGGTCTAATTTTCGAATCATAATCCAACTTATATTTCATGCCGCAAATGTAATTAATTCATCACAATTTTCAAAACTTTTTGAAAAAAATCATTCAGTCTTTACAAATTGGTACAAGGTTATTTCCAGATCGATTCCCTATCTCCCCAAATTGACTGTCTTTTTGTTCTGTCTAAAATTGTGTTTTTTTACGAAAAGGTTTAACGGTACAAATAAAATAACTACATTTGCAAAGTCGAATTTTAATATATTGTTTTATGTTGACAAGGGCACAGGTTTTTGATACGCTTGAAAGGATGCCGGAGCAATTTCTTTTAGATGATTTATTTGATAAACTTCTTTTTATCAACAAAATAGAAATTGGTTTAACACAATCCTCAAATGGACAGGTCTGTTCAAAAGAAGAAGCCAGACAAAAACTTTCCAAATGGTTAAAATAAGGTGGACGGACTTTGCACTTGAAAACCTGATTGCTATCGGTGATTACATCGAAAAGGACAGTTATTTTTATGCACAAAGGGTTGTTAGCAGTCTTTTTGATTCCGTAGATATTCTTGAACAGCATCCGCTTGCCGGAAGAAAAGTGCCGGAATTTAATGATAAGAATGTTCGAGAATTAATACGGGGAAGTTACCGTATTGTTTATAAATTGATTAGCGAAAACGATATTGATATTATTACCGTTCATCATTCAGCTAAGTTGTTGAAAAATTTACCAAAACAGTATAAATCAAAAATATAAATCAGCCGCTAAATCCTGATTTTGACTAAGGTCAACCCCAGATCGATTCCCGATTTTCCCAAATTGACTTTCTTTTTGTTTTGCCCGGAGATGTGCTTTCATCCGATTTTTCGTCAGTATTTTCTGCAAAGTTCAACTTCGCCTGGGTGGCTATTCCTCCAATCTGCTCAAGATGTTCCGGCCTTAATCTGTCCAATCCGACAATGGAGGCGGCAACGCGTGCGTAAACGCGACAGTCCAACGGCTCGTTCCGTTCGTATTTCTTTTGCCATTCGTACACAGTATAGCCCTTGACCACTTTCTTTACCTGTTCCTCCGCAGTCAATCCCCTGAAGTAGTGTTCGGCATATTGCGGGAAATGACAGTAACATGGCGGCGCCGCTCCGTTTTCGTCTTTTTCAAGGCGAAGCCATGAGTACAATTCCGATTTTAGAAATGAACTCCCGACGCCGTAAAGCCGTACATGGCCGACACGTTTCCCGGAGCGCGTTATATCGACGGTTTTAGGCGCCGAGAATACCATCCCCAGGTTATCCAAACCTTTAACCGGAACTACACGGTCGGGCGAAAACCTGCGGCAAAATGCGTATACATGGGAGGTATTATATCCGCTGTCAACTGCCATCATCCTGAGAGGCAATCCCATACCGTTTGGTCGCTTCCAGCGTTCATCCATCAGTTCGCCAAGTTTCAGCCACACATGAACATCGGCAGTATCTCCTTCAATCACCCTGTAATCAATTGAATAGGAACTCTTATCCTTACACCATCCAACGATTTCCACTTCTACGCGATCCTTCTGAACGTCTACGCCTGCGGTGATGAAACATACATCCGCATGAAGTTCGTTCAGTTTATAATTTTCGCGCCTGTTATACAGATTCTTGTATTCAGGTGCATCGCCGCGTTCCGCCCATGTTTCACCCAGAACGGTATTGATGAAAACCTTTAATTTTGTCTGGCTGCTTTTCGATTCGAGAAACTGTCGCGCAATATCCGCCCACGACTGCCATCCGTATGGTGAATACAGCGAACTGATATGAAATCCGATCACTTCGCCGTTTACTTTTTCAGGCGCTTCCGGAATCCATTCGCCACCGGCGAACATCTGTATTTTGTACCTTTCTTCAATCAGGCAACCGCAATGAACACATACGTATGCGGCTGTTTCCGGTTTGCCTTCGTCCCATTTCAGGTTTTCGAATACAAGTCGCTGCTTTTCGCCGCAGTGAGGACATGGGACATGGTAGTAATTCCGGTCGGTTTCGAGAAATTCCCGTTCAATGGCCGAAGCGCCGGATATGGTTGGAGTGCTTCCGATCATTATTTTGCGGTTTGGAAACGTGCGGGTCCGGGCAATGGCAAGGTCGATCGGGCTGCCTTCTTCGTCAACATCCTGCGGATAGGCGTCCACTTCGTCAAGTATCAGGTTTCGGGCGGGCATTGATCGAAGCCCCGATCCGGAGTTGGCGCCGGTCATGATCAATACCCCTCCGGGAAATGTTTTCATATTGATTGTGTTTTTCCCGTCGCGACTTTTCGGCTCGGCAACACGGGATGCCAGTTCGGGGCAGGCAAAGATAAGCGGGTCGATACGTGTTTTGGAAAGCCGGGCAATCATCATATCGGTAGGCTGCACAAAAAGTGTAGGCGCCGGTGCAATATGCATTACGTAGCCTATGAAATTACATGCCGCCTCCGAGAATCCGATTTGTGCACCCTTCATAACAACAATTTTCCGGTACGGTTCGAAAGCGCTCAGGCAATCCATGATTTTTCTTAAAAACGGAGTCCGGTCCGTTCGATAACGACCTGCCTCGGCAGCGGATATACCTGACAGAAAGCGGTACCGGTCGGACCATTCCGATACGGTAATCATCTCGACCGGTCGAAGTCCCTGAAAGAATCCCTCGACCTCCCTGAGCAGATGCATTTCGTCATCCGGAACCGAGCATAAGATATCGCTTTCAACCAACTCCATCAACCTAACTTTTTCGTGTATATATCGGAAAGTCCCTCTAACGAGGATGTCAATGCTTCTGTCATTATTCGACGAACGACTGTGTGATCGCCGCCGGCTGCTACGATTTCGGATACGATCCGGTCCGGAACGGCCATAATGGCTTCCCTGAGTTGCTGCCCGGCATCGAACAGTTGTTTATATACGACTTCTTTCCGGATAAGCGTTTCTTCGGCTTTCAACACTTCCAATTGAGCCATTTTGGCTTTTGCAGCGCGTTCAATCCGTTGCGCTTCGGCAAGTGATATTTTGGGCGTTTCCTGTACGGTTACCTGACCGGGCGTTATTTTGCCTGCAGCTTCCAGTTCGTTTCGCAGTTCGCCAACCCGCTGTTTCGCCTCCTCAGAGCGATTGCCCTGACTTGTATTTTCAGTATTTACCCAGGCAATATCGGCTTCGGTTTTGTTTATCAAAATGTTTATTCCCTGACCGCCCCGACCGGTCGACTTTGTTATTTTGACAGCGTTTGCCGGAATGCGACCGTTGTCGATTGCCTTCCTAACTGCCTGGCGCGACACGTTCAACGTTTTCGCATATATATCCATGTTAAGCCAATTAACATCAGTGTTTAAACTGTCACCTGTTTTATTATTTCCAATCATACCTGTATAATGTGTTATGCAACTGTATTTTACAATGTCTAACTAAAAAAAGAATGCGGTGGCGCTGACCCCCTCTCGCGCTCGCCGGACAGAACCTGAATTTTTTTTCGAAACTAAAAAAAAATAAAAAATCATAGATACTACCTGCACACTTTATCCACTGCGCCCTGCAATGCACCTTCAGTGCCACGTAGCGCCTCCTTCTGTATCACATCAACTACCTCCTTCGCAACACGTTCACTCAATCCCATGGCAAACGGTGATACGGTATGCATTCGTGACAGCGGCGAATGTCCCTCACGCCCCCGATCCTTTGAAGGGACAAACCCGCTTTTTGAATATTTCCCGCGTGCGAACACGTGCGTGTCATCCGTGATTTTGATTGCCCCTGCCCGTTTACCCCTTTTGTACTTATCCGTTTTTCCGCGTGTTGCGATAAAGGCATGGGGTATTTCGGTTTTCTTCCCCTTTTGAATCATAACGCTTACCCCCTGATCTGTTTGCTCAAGCGATGATTTAAATGCTGCAACAGGGATAGGATCATACCTCAACTTAATGCCGCCATACAATGCGTTTCTGCCGCTCGCCTTCGGTGACACCTTAGCCATATCTTTCAGGTATTTTGCCTGAATATTGAAATTGCGTTTAACCTCTGCATTGATACCCTGCGACTTGTCCGTTATGCCTCGTTTCAACGCCCTGTTAATTGCGCCTGCCGTCAGGCGATTGATTTCATCAGCTGACAGTTTATCCTTAAATCGCCGTTGAATTTCCTGGATGTCATGCATCATTTCAAGTTTTACTTCCATACTGTTTTATTGATTATTAATTTGTTGAGATTTGTTGATTATTGAATGATATTTTCTTAACACGTCGTTGTCAATATATTTTTTGGTGTCAACCATAATACCTGTACCCGGCATATACAATACGCCGCCACGTATCGGTTCTGATAAATCACTTCCACAATTATGACATTCATCCCGGCTTTCTAAATTGTAGTGCAGACAGCAGGGGCAAATAACACACCCGTCTATCGGGTTGCAACCGTATGGATGAAGTATGTCTTTACCCCAATGTTCACCTGATTGGATCGGAGGAAGATGTCCTGCCGCTTCACGAAATGTGACATACTGTTTCAAATATTTCCCATGCGTTGCCTGTGGAAATAAATTCGTCTTTTCACAATCCTTTCTAACTGCGAAAAAGAAAACCCGCTTCCTTCGTTGCGGAACGCCATAATCAGCCGCATCAAGCACTTTGTATTCCAGATCATAACCTGCATCATCAAATTTTTCGCGTATCAAAACCGGAAACGGGCCTTCCTTATCCCCTTTCTTTTTCCCAAGCGTAAGAATACCCGGAACATTTTCAATAACGACTATTTTGGGTTTGCAAACCTTGCAATAATAAATAAAACGCAAAGGCAGTTGATTGCGCTCGTCCAATACATTTCTGCTGTGATTTATTTGGCTAAATCCCTGACATGGCGGTCCTCCGATAAAAATGCTTATATCACCGGGCCGAACCCCGCACATTGCCATCCATTCCTCCGGTTCCAAATCCATTATTGAGTACATAAAGACATTCAAACATGGCATTGGATCTGAAATTAACGGTGACAGCCAATTATCGGGGATTTCGGTTTGAAATATTGTGTTTTTTGTTTCGCCGTTATTCCACATTTTTTTTGCCCGAATCTTTTTCAAATCCGGATTGTCGGGATGTACCCAAAAATGCGACCATCCTTTCAGGCACAGGTTATACCAGTATGTCCAGAGCGCATCGGGGCTAATATCCATAGCGCTGATGCACTTCAATCCCGCCTGTATAAAACCGAGCGAAAACCCGCCTGCTCCGCAAAAGAAGTCGGCAAAAGTCAGTTCCATTTCAGGAAATACAAGTTGGGGTAAATTGGGCGCTTTCATTTTTTTTGTTGACTAATTATCAAACAATGATTTTTGTGTTACAACCTGTCTTTTTGTTATCTCAATTTCATTGAAACATGCTTTGCGGAAACGTTTTTCCTGTTCGTTGAAACAGGTTTCGTCGATTTCGGTTGCATAGAAGTCGAATCCGAGTTTATAAGCTGCAATACGGCTGCTACCACTGCCGAGATGACTGTCGAAAATCCGATCACCCTGTTTGGCATAGTTTTTTAACAGCCATACATACAATGCGACCGGTTTTTGAGTCGGGTGAATTTTGATTTCGTATTTGCCTTGCACAACACTCCCACTGTATTTAATCCGAATTTCACGGGAGGACATATCAAACGATGTCCAAGCCAATTCAAAATCGGCAAAAGACATTCCATTTGGTACTTCTTTGTTCCATGACAACCAGCCTCTTTTTGGAGGCAAGTATTCAGTGAAATAATTTCCTCCCCAAATAATTTGATTTTTTGACACCCGAAACAAACTGTTGAAGTAATCCATATTCAGAATCTTACTGTCCCAATTACTCTTCGACCAATGTTTTACACCACTACCCATTGTCATCTTTCCTGCTCCAATTCCATACGGCGGATCGACTATCGCCAAGTCGAAAAATTTGTCAGTAACGGATGCCATGTAATCCATGCAGTCGCAATTTCTTATATCACTTACGGGTTTCATTATGCAAAATTTTAATTCATCAAAACGGTCGATCTCTTTCATCTTCCTCGAATTCGATTTCCTGTGGCATCAGGGCGTCCATAGAATTGATTTCGTAAAAACGGGTGGTCAGGGCGTCAAAGCCGCATATAAATTTCATGTCACCAATATTTCTACCCTTGCAGACGTTGATCAAAGCCGTTCCCCGCGGGTTATACTTTTTGAACTCGCCGGTATATGGACGCTGATAAACTTCGGGCCTGTAAACAAGGATCACAACGTCGGCTGCCTCGGCGATCTGGCCGCTGTCGCGCAGACGGTTTACAGACGGTGCCAGACTCGCATTGTCCCTGTTCAGTTGCGAGAGCGCAATGATCCAGATATCCAACTCTTTTGCAAGGTTTTTAAAACGGCGTGCCGCTTCTCCCATCTGCTGCTCTTTCGTACTTCCCTTCATGTTGATGTTCAGGATTTGCAGGTAGTCGATTATCGCGCCGTCGATGTCAAACTTCTTTTTGATTGTCCGGATTGATGAAATAATTGTGTCGATGCTGCTTGTGCTACGATCGTCAAAAAATATTTTCCGGTTGTAAAGGCCTGAGATATTCCGGTCAATCTCTTCCAGATGTTCGGGCATTAACTTCGAATACAGGATTTGATTGGACGGTATGCCGGTTTTTATGGACATCATTCGGGCGGCAATCTGCTCCTTTTTCATTTCGAGCGAATAAAAGGCAATCGAATCACCTTTATCAGAAGCATTAAGGGCTATGGATATGGCCAACGCTGTTTTACCCTGGCTTGTTTCACCGGCAATGACAATAAAATCCGATTTTTGTAAACCGCCTCCGCGGGAGTCAAACTGATAAAATCCGGTTTCGGATCCCGTCAGCACATTTGTCCCGGATGCATTTTTGTTGATTTGCTCAAATACGCACTTTATAGCCTCTTTAAGCGTCGAATAGGTTGCCCTGTTATCCGATGAAATATCCTGCAGTCCTTTTTCGGCTTCAAAAACAATGTCATTCACGAGCTGCGTTTCATCGAATGCTGAAACTTTAAGTTTTTGCGCTAAAAGGATTAATTTTCTACGCCTGTGAAGTTCTGCAAGTTGTATTGCATGGGGATAAATGTCCGGAACACAGTTTTCAGTCATTACTGAAAGTCGATAGGGGTCGACAGGCATGTTCAGACGCTTCATCTCTGTGATTACAAGTAACGGGTCCGGCCTTTCTCCACGGTTGCTGATAGAAAGTATGGCCCGGTAGACATCCGCATTGAACGTATCATAAAACGCTTCGGGTGACAGTATTTCCTGCACTTCATGCATAACATCCGAACTCATCAGCTCACCGAGAATTACCGTTTCGAATTTCGGATCGTTAGGCATTATTTTATCCTTTTCCATAGCCGTTTTGATTGTTTGCCCACCGGGATAGCCGTTTGCTTAATTCCCATGTTTTTTCTGATTCAAATCTCATCTTAGTTCCTGATTTATTGTGCTCTGTCCAGTAGTCAAAGAATTTTCGAAGCATATCGGGAGGATATTTATCGACAAACTTTGCACATTCGTCGTAAAACGCCTCTTTTCGCTTTTTGATTTCGTTTTCTTTTTTTGTATTTATATTTTTTTCTTTTATATCTTTATCATTTTCATTATCGGGGGTTTTGGGGGTTTTTATATCCCCTTGTGGGGTTTTTGGGGGTTCTTCGTGCTTACGGGGTCGTCCGCCAAGCTTCCCAAATTCAGCACCTTTCATGCCGTTTTCTCTATTTTGCCTGCATCGCTTTTCGTAGTTTTCGTTAAAAATGTTAAGGTCAATAGAGATAAACTTAAAAGCCATTTTGATTTCCAAGTCGGACTGCGTCGTTGGTTTTTCTCCTGTGGCCATATAATTGAATACAGCCTTAATCAATACTCCCGCCTGCTTGTCGCCCAAGTCGTCAAATACGCTTTTCCATGAAGTTTTCAAGACAAATGAATCTTTCATCTGTTTCCGATAAAACTATAAAAATACTTTTAAAATTCTATTGTACCTATATCCCGATTCCCTGCATTTGAGCACAAAAAAAATGCCTGCCGCAAATTTGCTTCGCTGAACATAAGGACGAATTTTGTCCAATAGAATTTTTTCGATTTTGTGCATTGAGAAGTGTTATTTTGATAATTCTTCTAAAAGCGCGTCGGAAAAACTGACAGCATCTATGGCCATTTCGGATATGCTATGACCCCATAATTGCTTAAATCCTTTCGATGCAAGCGTTCCGGCCATTGCCATTGCTGCAAAATATTCACGCTTAGTCAAACCGGAATACGTATTAACTTCAAATGGGCAAAATGTTGATGCTTCCATGTTTTGCCTGAAATGCATTTCGGGATTTACAGGCTCATTTCCTGATTTTTTTGCATTTTCTGTCATATTTTAATTCTAAAAACTCAATCCCAATGTTTTTTGTGATAACTCCTGCAATCGCTCCTTGATTATTTCAGCAATGACTTCATTGTGCTTGTAATCATTGATCGGTTGCGCTTCAATTCGCTCCGCCATGCGTGTTGCATAGTCCTCGTCTACCGGGGTGATGCCATAAACGGCGTTTGGCAGATGATACTTTGTGAATGCGGGCACTTTCTTAGTTTTTGGTACGTCAATACGGACAAACGACTGTCCTGCGATTACCTGTTCGCTCACTTTTCCGGCCAGCCGGTTGTGTCCGAACAATTCTACCAGCGCCCATGTTTCAAATTTTACTTTATTTTCTTCCATTTTATATAAAAATTATTTGGTTATACTTCGATGATTGCTAAATTCGGCGCGATTTCTATGATCTGCTCCAACTGCATGTTAATCGCATTGTCGCGTATTTCTTCCAGCGTCTGATTTGCGCCGGGCGAAAGAAGGGTAAATGCAACCTCGCGACCATTGTTTTGGCAAATGTTTCGACTTCCAAAGTTTCGGGATTCATCCCTTTGAAAATTGGAATTGAAAGTGTAAATGACGGCGGGAGGTTGGAGTTGACTTCCTGAACGAATTTGTCCGTGCGGTCGCCACTTTCCCTGACACTTCTGTCTATCCGGCTGTTTACATTGGCCGTAAAATTCATCAGGTCGGTAACCAGCTTCATGTTTACGTTTCTGTCCGGGAAAAACGAACGGTTCATCTTGAAAAACATGCCAAGATCGGTCGGCGTCCATACTTTGCCGGTGTTGATTCCAAATTCGATAAATTTCGGATGAAACTCAAGTTGCCCGTCTATCCTGCCACATTCGTATTCATCATTTTCATTGATTATCAATGACAGCCTGATTTTTTCCCGGTCAACCGTCAGGCGCGAACGTTCCTGTGTGAACTGTCCGGTGTTTACGCGTTTTCTCAGATACTCAAGCGGCACGCCGAGTATGCCCGAAATGGATGTTTTGATTGGCGCTTTGGGATCGAGCAATTTCACTGCCGTTCCTTCTCGCAAAACAACTTCTGCTGCTGTTACGCCCTTTTCGAGGACGATTTGGATTTTTTCCTTTTCCATTGTGTTTAAAAATTTGATTGTTAATTTATTGTATGCGCATGTTTACGCGCATTTACCTTCATGTCAATTATTAGTTCCTGTTTTTTGCATGTCCATGAACAAAATTTGATTGTTAATTTATTGTATGCGCATGTTTACGCGCATTACCTTCATGTCAATTATTAGTTCCTGTTTTTTGCATGTCCATGAACAGTGTCGGCTGCAATTCGTCGGCAGTTGCCGGACGGAGTTCGATCAGGTCGCCATCGGCATTGTAATAACCGGTCATGCGTTCGCCGCGGTCGACGAATTTATAACACAGTTCACTCACATACTTCGCTTTTTGCCGGATGTTCGATAAAATCTCCCGGCGCTGCTTCGTTAAAGGTTCAATAGCCATTTTGAAGCCCTTGATCGCTTCTTTTCTTTCATACTCAATCTGTTCGATTTCGATTGAGAGGTCGGCAAGGTTCTCCTTGTGTCCCTGTAACTGTTCGGGGGTAAAAGGTTTCATATAACCCTTGTTTTCCACCTTTTCGCAGTTGTCTTTCAAATAGGCTTCCCGATCAGCCCTGTTTACATACTCTTTTCCCAAATATTTTTGCATAACTTTATAATTAATTGTAAATCCTTTTCATAACTCCCATATTTTAAAATTTCTATCTACGCAATTTGCAGACAAATCTTCGCGGCGGATACCGGCCTGAGAAAGTAAAGAATCTTTGAAATATATCGGCTTATTTGACCCGCTACACCAAACTATAAATTTCTGCAACTCGTCCTTATCGTATCGTTTTCCGCTTAAAATTCCGATTTTATAGTGGTCGCAAAACTCATATGTTTTGCCTATCATATCCATTGTGTTTTTGATGTTTATGATTGGTTCTGCGGAGCACCAGACACGAAATCCAGCATCGTGGAGTTTCCGCATTGCCTTGATGCGTTCGGCGTTTGTGGATGCGTTTGGTTCCAATTCATCCCTTCCCGTCAATGTAAATCCAATCGCTATAAACTTCTTCCATGAATCATGCATGTGTTCAATAATCTGTTCAGTCCACACACCCACTGTCTTTGTTAAAAATTTTACTGGAACATCATGCTCCATCGCCATCATTGTGGCTTCCCATGTCAGGTCTGAACAATCTGCCAATAGCGGATCGGTTGTAAACGATAATAAAAAGCCATGTTTTTGAAGTTCAGGCAAATTAGCCATTAACTCCATTTCAAAAACTTCTAAAGCGTGGCTTTCGGTTTTAAAACATTTTTTGAGCGTCGGGACGTCGCCCCACCCCCAGCGTTTGTTAAAGCAGTAGACGCAGGAATTGGAGCATCCGCAATAGAAATTGCAGGCGTATTTTGCATACTCGGATGCAGCGCCATTTGGCATATAGATTGCTTTTCCCATCATTTGATTTTTCGCTTTATGTCGTTTTTGTAGCGCTCCGGCGCTTTCGGATTGTGGATTGCGATCGCTCTGTCAATATCCTTTTGAGGATTGTGAAAACGCTGTACCGTATTGAACATCTCAA
>Ga0209737_10000300_pt1 | contig 43195 bp, 34 predicted proteins | sample TergutCu122P3_FD_187284 | JGI IMG/M metagenome (GOLD analysis project Ga0209737, IMG submission 187284) | Cubitermes ugandensis P3 segment gut microbial communities from Kakamega Forest, Kenya - Cu122 P3 (SPAdes) (version 2) | ecosystem: Host-associated > Arthropoda: Insects > Digestive system...
GATAATTTCAGATCAATTTTGAATCGATTTGATTTCACAACATCAAGCTGGGAAGCATTCAATTACATAGCTTTTGCTGTGATTTTATTGAAAAAGATTAAACAAATTAAAAAGTCAAGATGACTTCTATTATACATTGGCAAAAAAGGCATTGGCTAACAAAGATAAAAATAGCACAAAAGATAAAGACGTACCGGGAGTAGATAACTTTTTAGAAGCAATATGGCAAAAATTTCATGAAATTTTTGAAAATGGAAGAACGATTATTGTACAAATAGATATAGAACAAGGTTCTAAATACAAATTTTCATCGGAAGTTGGGACAGATAAACTCCCACTTTCAGACCAAATTGAATTATGGATGGAAGAAAACGCCTATAAAAACAACTACCGACTACAATCTATGTCCGAAGTAAGTATGATTTTTGATGATGTACGTATTCCTCTAAGAAATCAGTCAAACGGCACGAACTATAATCCGAATAGGTTCGGAATGGATATGTTTAGATTCTTCCAAAAATTAGGTATTCCTACTTCTCGGACATTAAAAGGTAATAAATTGTTTATCACTGTTAAATAAAAAAATGAATGATGAAAAAGATAATGTATTTTGCTTTTCTGTTTTTCTTGTGCCCTATTTGTAATGCACAAGATATAGTGTTATCGGTAATTGTGCCTAATAGTTCGGAAAATTTGACAAATTCGCATTATTCCAAATTACAGGCAAAAACAACTCAAATTGTGACAAATTCCGGATTAGGGGGCATCGGTTATAATCACGAATTTGTGATTTTTCCTAAATTTGATATTTACGAAGATGAAGTTATTGAAACAGGATTAAAAAACCAAACAATGGTTAAAGCGGAGATTTCTCTGTATATTCTGCAAGTCAGCAATAAAATGGTATTATCTTCCGTGTCTAAAAGTATAACAGGAATAGGAAAAACAAAAGACATTGCAATAACAAATGCAATTTCAAATATATCTGTTGCAGACAAAGAGTTTGCCGAATTTATGGAAACAGGCAAACAAAGAATAATAGCCTATTACCAAAATAATTGTGATGCTATTATAAAGCAAGCAAATGTACTTGCAAAAGGACAAGAATATGAACAAGCATTAGCTTTGTTGATGTCTGTTCCAAAAGAAGTAGCAACTTGCCACAATAAAATGTCTACACAATTAACGAGCATTTATAAGGACTATCAGAATTATCATTGCGCCACACTTTTACAGAAAGCAAAAACAAAGTTCGCAGCAATGGAATATACAGAGGCGTTAGAAATTGTTTCAATGATAGACCCTACTTCCAAATGCAATGAAGAAACAAAAGCATTTATCAAGTCTGCAACGGCTAAAATTGAAACAGAGGATAAAAAGGCTTGGGATTATATGATAAAAAAATGGGACGACAATACAGAGTTGGAAAAATTGCGTATGAATAACATGAAAGAAATCGCAACTGCTTATTACCAAAGTAAACAAAATCATCTTGAAGATTTTGATTTTAAGATAATAGTTCGATAAAAGGGACTGTTCAAAATTTTGTGTAAATAAGAAACTACAAGTAAAAAAACTTGTGGTTTCTTATTTACATTACACAAAATTTTGGACAGTGTCATTTCAGGTAATTTCTCAAAAATCTTGCGTCACATAACAATTTCTATTTGATTATTTTCGGGATCCATAACGCAACTTTCATAATATCCATCACCGGTTATCCGAGGCTGACTAACTACTTTATAGCCGTCATTTTCCAATTGTTTCGTTAGTTCATCAACTTTATCTTTACTCCCCACGCCAAATGAAAGATGTATGTATCCCGTATTATTAAGTTCTTTTGGTATGTTGATCAAATTTTCCTTTGTCATAATTTCCAGACGACAATCACTGTCTCCAAACACTAAAAAATAGGTTTTCAGTTCGGTGGTCGGATTATGATACAGTTTGTTTGATTTGGCAAGAAAATATTTTTCGTAAAATGATTTCATCTTTTCCAAATCGGTTACATACATTGCTATGTGGTTTATTTTCATTGTTTTGAAATAATTGTATATGAAACTGATATATTTTAATTTGTTTTTCTTTTAAATACCATCATTGAGCAAGTCATTTTATTTTCCATCGCATCGTATTCTTCGATTTCGGTTTGTATATAATTTTCAAAAAGAGGAGTTTTTTCGGGATATTTCGCCATCAATTCTTTACATCTCTTTTGTATGTTTTCAAATTGCTTTGCATATTCTGCACTGTTTTCCTCTCCGCCTGTGCGTTCATCAATCAATTTCATTCCTGCCTGCTCGACTTGCCTCAACAGTTCCCGAAGGGGCAATACGGCAGGGTGCTGAAATGTACTTGAATCTTCAATATAGGCATCATTAATAATAATAATTCCCGAAGGTGTCAAGTGCTTTGAGAGTGTTGTCAATGTTGCATAATAATCGCCAAAAACTTGCCCGATTGCGCCCAACACAATAACATCAAATTTACCTAATGTCGCGATTTTCTCACGAATATCGCCAACTTCAAACCGGCATAATGCATCTACTCCATATTCCCGTGCTTTTTCTTTTGATGTTTCAATAAATTCGTGAATACCGTCTATTCCGTAACAGTTGCATTTTAATGCTTCCGCCAATTTTACCGAAGTAGCTCCTTTGCCGCAACCCAAATCCAATACATTCATATTTGAATAATTTTTGCAATGCTTTTGAATGAAATCTATTACAATTTCGGGCGGTGTTCCCATGTCCCAAAAATCTTGTAAAATATAGGGTAAAAATGGAACAAGCGCCGTATCTTGACTGTCCATAGCTGTTGCTATACTTTCTTCCAGTGTTTTCATTTGTATTTCTTTATCTTTGTTGTCAAATTCTCAATTTCCGATTTGTGTTTTTCTCTAACATTTTCAATGTCTGATGTACCGCCAAGTATAAGCATTTCCTTGTTTTCAAAACGATTGCCAAGTCTGTCGTTTAGCATAATGGTCTGCATACTTTGTGTAATCCCGGTTTCGTCCAAAAACTCATTTGAATGTCCTGCGGTACAAATTACAAGACCGTATTTTATGGTTTTCATTTTGGGAAAATCAAGTTTGGTTCCATAAGCATAACCAATCGAATAAACCCTGTCAAACCAGCCTTTTAGCTTTGAAGGACAATCGCTCCACCACACTGGATATAGAAAAATAATACAGTCGGCTTTTTCAATTTTCTTGTGTTCGATAAGTATGTCATCGGGAATTGGCAATTCTGTCTTAGCAAAACCTTCCCGTTTATACTCTTGTTCCGTCATATCGCTTTGGAAGTTCATTGCATACAAATCTGAAATTTCAATATTCCATTTTTCTTTTTCCAGAGCAGATTTTAATAATTCCAAAATCTGATATGAATAGGATTTCTTACTTGGATGGCAATATATAATCAGAATGTTCATTGTAAATCTTTCTTTAAATAGACCATATCAATAAGTTGTATCCCTTCTTCAAATATCGGATGATTATAATTGTCTGTAAAAAAGTTCTTTATACGGTGCGATTTTTCAAATCCGCACTTTTCGTAAAATGATAATATCCACGGAATTTCCCCTGTCCCGACAAGGATTGTATTATACTTGCCTTGATAGGATTCAAAGATGAATTGTATCAGTATTTTCCCGTATCCCTGACCTTGATATTTTTCGTATGTCGCTATATTTTTCAATTCACAAGTATTCTCATCTACCGGCGTTACAACACAAATGCTTTTCAAATCACCATCATACAATGCGAACATATCTCCATTTTCCAAATACTTATCAATCATATTTTCCTGCTCATCGGCTAATAGTAATAAGTCGAGGAATTGTTTTTTGTTACTTGTAATTTTTTCTATTTTCATGTGGTAATTTTCACAATTCTTTGGTAAGAGTGATAATTTTTGCATCCATAACTTGAAAATTTACTTGTTTTTCCAACGTCCCAGCCTTTTCATATTTCTCGTAAAAAGCCAAGCCAAAAACTTGGAATGTCCGCCTTCTATCATTTTTTGACGACAAAACTCCTGAAATTCGCTAACTGTTCCGTTAAACGTAAATGCTCCGTTTTGATAGCAATAACTGCAATAGGTTGTGTTAATGCTACCGTCGGCGTTTGTTCCGCCTCCTTGCGGGTCTTGTTTCATCGGCATTCCGCAACTTTGACAAAATTTCTTCTTTGCGCTCATTTTTTAATTTTTTTTATTGATTATACTGACTGCAAAATTAGCATTAATAAGTTGTTTTATTTCGTATGCCCGAATTAAAATTTTTACTACCTTTACAAGCCGAAATAAAAAGCAAAAAAATTAATTCAAAATACACACAATGAAAGTAGATGTTTTATTAGGGTTGCAATGGGGCGACGAGGGAAAAGGAAAAATCGTAGATGTACTTACTCCTGATTATGATTTGATTAGTCGTTTCCAAGGTGGACCCAATGCGGGACACACATTAGAATTTGAAGGTCAGAAATATGTATTGCGTTCCGTTCCTTCGGGAATTTTCCAAGGAGGAAAAATCAATGTAATCGGAAATGGCGTGGTGCTTGACCCGGCTCTTTTCAAACAGGAAGTAGAAAGTTTGGAAGCATCCGGTCACAAACTTACCGAAAGATTATGCATTTCCAAAAAGGCGCATTTGATTTTACCAACCCACCGTTTGTTAGATGCCGCTTACGAGTCGGCAAAGGGAAGTGCAAAAATCGGTACTACCGGTAAAGGCATTGGTCCAACTTATACCGATAAAATCAGCCGTAATGGTTTGCGCGTGGGCGATATTCTCTGCAATTTTGAAGAAAAATATAAAGCTGCCGTAGCTAAACATAAAGAGATACTTAGTCATTACGATTTCCAATACGACTTGGCATCCATCGAAAAAGAGTGGTTTGCAGGCATCGAAAAATTGAAAACATTCCAACTGATTGATAGCGAGTTTGTTATCAATGACGTGTTGGAAAACGGCAAAAAAGTATTGGCAGAAGGAGCGCAAGGAACGATGTTGGATATTGATTTCGGTTCGTATCCGTTTGTAACCTCTTCTAACACGATTTGTGCCGGTGCGTGTACCGGATTAGGTGTTTCGCCGAGAAAAATCGGAGAGGTTTATGGTATTTTCAAAGCCTACTGTACCCGTGTGGGTAGCGGTCCGTTCCCTACCGAATTGGACAATGAAGAAGGTAGCGAAATGCGCAGATTAGGGAATGAATTTGGTTCGGTAACCGGTCGTCCGCGCCGCTGTGGTTGGGTGGATTTGGTTGCGTTGAAATATGCGACAATGATTAACGGAGTTTCGCAATTGATCATGATGAAAAGCGATGTGCTTGACCAATTCCCAACCATCAAAGCCTGCGTGGCATATAAAATCAATGGCGAGGAAACGGATGAGTTTCCATTCGATATAACCGAAGGCGTAGAACCTGTTTACGTCGAATTACCGGGTTGGAAAACCGATATGACCAAGATGCAGAGCGAAAACGAATTTCCGGAAGAATTTAACAACTATATTGATTTTCTGGAAGATTATTTTGAAATTCCGATTAAAATTGTTTCAGTCGGGCCGGACAGGGCGCAAACGATTATCAGATATACAGAGTAAAAAAAAGAACACGTTTCGTCATTGCGGGCTTGACCCGCAATCCCTCTAATAAGTAAAAAGATTTTTTTTCAGGAGGTTGCGGGTCAAGCCCGCAATGACGGGGTTTTGATATGTTTTTTATCTAAATTTCAACAACATGAGCGACCAACGATATAACTTACGTGGCGTATCCGCCGGCAAGGAAGATGTCCACAACGCAATTAAAAACATCGACAAGGGAATTTTTCCGAAGGCTTTTTGCAAAATAATTCCCGATATTTTAGGCGGAGATGCTGCTTATTGCAACATTATGCACGCTGACGGAGCTGGAACAAAATCCTCGCTGGCGTACCTTTATTGGAAAGAAACCGGCGACTTGTCGGTATGGAAAGGTATTGCCCAAGATGCGTTGATTATGAACATCGACGATTTGCTTTGTGTTGGGGCAACGGATAATATTTTAGTATCATCGACTATCGGAAGAAATAAATTGCTGATACCGGGAGAAGTTATTTCTGCCATCATCAACGGAACCGATGAGTTGCTTGCCGAACTTCGAGAAATGGGAATCGGCGTATTTGCCACCGGAGGAGAAACTGCCGACGTGGGCGATTTGGTACGCACTATTATTGTGGACAGTACGGTTACTTGCCGTATGAAACGCTCTGATGTAATCGACAACGCCAATATTCAAGCCGGCGACGTGATTGTCGGATTAGCATCTTACGGACAGGCGACTTACGAAAAAGAGTACAATGGAGGTATGGGTAGCAACGGACTTACTTCTGCCCGTCACGATGTATTTGCCAATTATTTAGCGCAAAAATATCCTGAAAGTTACGATGCAGCCGTTCCGCAAGAATTGGTGTATTCGGGGGGATTGAAATTGACCGACCTCGTAGAGACGAATTGCAATCCGTCTTTACACGTAACAGCCGGAAAATTAGTGCTTTCACCAACGCGAACGTATGCGCCTGTTATCAAAAAAATATTGGACGAAATGCGTTCGGACATTCATGGAATGGTGCATTGTTCGGGTGGTGCACAGACAAAAGTGCTGCATTTTGTGGATAATTTGAAGATTGTAAAAAATAATATGTTCCCTGTGCCGCCGCTGTTCAAAACGATTCAAGAGCAATCGGGCACGGATTGGAAGGAGATGTACAAAGTTTTCAATATGGGACACCGTATGGAGATTTACCTTTCGCAGGAGAAAGCGCAGCGGGTTATTGAGATTTCAAAATCATTTGGGATTGACGCTCAAATTGTCGGTTTTGTTGAAAAGTCGGGTAAGAAAGAACTTGTGATTGAGAGTGAGTTTGGACGATTTGAATATTGATTTTAAAATGTTACCACTTGGTAACTTACCACTTGGTAACTTACCACTTGGTAATGTCATTTTTTATATCTATCTTTGCCTAAAATAGAGCAAATATGGAGAAAGAAAATCCTTTTTATTTTGGGCGTTTAGTGGCGGGAAATTCGTTTACCGACAGAGAAAACGACACGAAAAGACTTGCCGGTAATTTCAAAAATTGTATAAACAGCATACTAATATCCCCTCGCCGCTGGGGGAAATCGTCGTTGGTACAAAAAGCCGGCAATGAGGCAAAAAGTTCCAAAATAAAAGTGGCTTACTTCGATGCTTTTTCACTGAGAAGCGAAGCTGATTTTTATGCCGCTTATACTCAGGCAATTCTTACCGCCACATCATCTCAATGGGAAGAGCGATTAAAAACATTAAAGAGTTTCCTAAAAAAAATTACTCCTAAAATTACCATCGGAGTTGATCCGGAAAACGATTTTTCGGTCGGTTTCGATTGGAACGAGCTTCAACAGGGCGCGAATGAAATATTAGATTTGCCAAACCAAATTGCCAAATCAAAGGGATTTAGAATTGTAGTTTGCATTGATGAGTTTCAAAACGTTGCCAATTTCAACAATTCGCTTGCTTTTCAAAAACAATTGAGAAGCGTGTGGCAAAAACACGATGCCGCGTGCTATTGCCTTTACGGCAGCAAATTTCACATGATGCAGGAGCTGTTTGAACGACAATCAATGCCTTTTTACCGGTTTGGCGATTTGATACATTTGGAAAAAATTTCAGAAAAAGATTGGACTGTTTTTATCAAAAAACAATTTGAACAAACAGACAAAAAGATTGACGACGAGTATATCCATAAGATTATCAGCGATGTTGACAGACACTCTTATTATGTGCAGCAACTATCGCATCTGATATGGGGAAAAACGAAAAATACGGTTAATGAAAGTATTTACAAAGATGCGTTAGAAGATATGATTGCACAAAATGCGATTCTTTATCAACGCGATACGGAAGATATGTCGGCTACCCAATTGAATTTCTTAAAAGCCATTGCTTCCGGAGAAAGGAAAAATTTGAATCGAAACGAGATTTTGATTAAATATAAATTAGGTACTTCAGCAAATGTAACAAAGATAAAAAGACATTTGTTGAACAAAGAAATTATTGATATAAGAAATAAAGAGGTTACTTTCATAGATCCGGTTTATGAACTTTGGTTTAAGAAAGAAATTTTATAATTTTGTAGAATGGCAACACTTTTAGAAAAATTAGAAGGATTAGAACATAAATTCGAGGAAATTTCGACGTTAATCACAGACCCGTCGGTTATTTCGGATATGCAGCGTTTTGTGAAACTCAACAAGGAATACCGTGATTTGGAACAAATTATGGCGACTAAAAAAGAGTATCAGACAATGCTTTCGCACGTCTCGGAGGCAAAAGAAATATTGGAAGCGGAAACCGACCCGGAAATGCGGGAAATGGCAAAAGCCGAACTGACGGAATTGGAACCGAAAATCCCAGAAATGGAAGAGGCAATTAAATTGTTGCTAATTCCGGCTGACCCCGAAGACAGCAAAAACGCCATTGTCGAAATTCGCGGAGGTACGGGTGGCGACGAGGCGGCGATTTTTGCCGGAGACCTTTTCCGTATGTACTCAAAATATTGCGAAACAAAAGGTTGGCGAATTGAAGTAACCGGCATAAGCGAAGGAACTTCCGGCGGATACAAAGAAATTGTCTTTACCGTAACGGGCGAAAATGTGTATGGAACGCTTAAATACGAATCGGGAGTACATCGCGTGCAGCGCGTACCGCAGACCGAAACGCAGGGTCGCGTACATACCTCTGCCGCCACAGTTGCCGTGCTGCCGGAAGCTGACGAGTTTGATATTGAATTGAAAGAATCGGATGTGCGAGTAGATACTTTTTGTTCTTCCGGAGCAGGCGGACAGTCGGTAAACACTACTTACTCAGCCATTCGCCTTGTGCATATTCCAACAGGTGTAACTGTGCAATGTCAAGACGAAAAATCGCAACACAAAAACAAAGCAAAAGCAATGACAGAGCTTCGTTCCCGTCTTTACGCAATAGAACATCAAAAATACTTGGACGAAATTTCTTCCAAGCGAAAAACAATGGTATCGACCGGCGACCGTTCGGCTAAAATCCGGACATACAATTACCCGCAAGGGCGCGTTACCGACCACCGCATTAATCTGACTCTCTATAACTTACAAGCAATCGTAAACGGTGATATACAAGGAATTATTGACCAATTGATTGTGGCTGAAAATGCGGAACGGTTAAAGGAAAGTGAGTTATGAGACATTACATCACACTTTTTTTACTGCTCTTTTGCAGTCTGTCGATTTTTGCAAGTCAAAAAATCACATTGCTTTTTGTCGGGGATGCGATGCAACACGCACCTCAAATCAATTCTGCCGAACGTCCTGAAGGTAAGTACGATTACAGCGAATGTTTCGAGCACATAAGAAATGAAGTCAAGAGTGCCGATATTTCGGTAGTCAATTTGGAAACCACGCACGCCGGCAAACCCTACACAGGCTACCCTGTGTTTTCGGCTCCCGATGAGTTTTCTGCCGAATTGCAACGTTCAGGGTTTAACCTCTTCGTTATCGCCAATAATCACAGCGCCGACAAAGGCAAAAAAGGGATAGAGCGCACCATTGACGTGCTTGACAGCCTGAAAATTATGTACACCGGAACATTTAAAGATTTGGTTGCTCGCGATTCGACTTATCCGTTGCTTGTTGAAAAGAACGGTTTCCGGTTGGCATTTCTCAATTACACTTACGATACTAACGGACTTCCGGTAACAACTCCCAACATCGTAAATGAGATTAGCGACAAGACCATCCTGCAAGATATTGAAAAAGCCAAAACGTTGAACCCTGACCTCATCATCGCCTGCCTGCATTGGGGAATTGAATATCAACGCACACCAAGCAAAGAGCAACGACGATTGGCTAAACTGATGATTGACAACGGTGTGCAAGTCATCATCGGTTCGCATCCGCACGTCATACAACCAATGGAAGGCGTGCTTAACAGCGACAAATCAACCTACAAAAGCATCGTAGCTTATTCGCTCGGAAACTTTATTTCAAACCAAAATGACCGTTATACAGACAGCGGCGCAATGGTTAAAATCAGCATCGAAAAAGACGAGGAAAACAATGTAAACATTACCAATTGCGCATACAGCCTTGTGTGGCGGTACAGATACTACGAAAACGGGAAACGGCACTACACGCTTATCCCTGCCTACATTTTCGACAACCACCCCGAAACGGTGCAACCCGCCTTACAAGCCCGTATGAAAGAAGCATTTACCGATGCTCGCAAGTTGCTGGAAAAACATAATTTACACATAAACGAGTATATATTCAATCCGAATGAAGCGGATATTCCAACGAATGATTTTGATGATAATCAGCACATTATTGAAACATTGATAATACAGACGGATAATGTACCGGAAAGCGTACAAGAACGTATACAAGTGGAGATAGAGGAATAATTTTCAGAAATATGACCCAACAAGCATTTGAATTAGCTCCTCGTCGCAGAGGATACCATTTGATAACAAGTGAAGTGTTGAAAAATCTTCCGCCTCTTCCAGAGATAGGAATATTACATTTGTTTATCAAGCATACTTCGGCAGCACTATCTATCAACGAAAATGCAGATCCTTCCGTTCGGGTTGATTTTGAATCTATTTTAAATAAAATGGTGCCTGAAAATCAATCGTATTACACGCATACCTTAGAGGGAAGCGATGATATGCCGGCTCACGTAAAAACCTCGTTAATAGGAAATTCAATCACAATCCCTATTACAAACGGACGCTTAAACCTTGGAATTTGGCAAGGCATTTATCTTTGCGAATTTCGTAATTACGGCGGTGCTCGTCAGGTTGTTGCAACAATAGTGGGAATGTAATACAATTTTTATTTTTTTTCCTGTGGTCATAAAATTTTAGAAATATGGAAAACATAAAAGAATATTTCGATAAACAGAAACGAGAAAAAGAAGCGTTTAATATTTTCAAAGTGCTTCACAAAGAGGCGGACGAAAGATATTTACATTCTCGTTTTATTTCCTATTTGCTTTCTTTAAACACAGAGTTTTTGAAGTCGTTTTTGGAAAATTTGGGTATAAAAGAAGAAGATTTTGAAATAAAAGGTTGCGAAGTAAAACCAAACAAGCAAGATAAATCAGAATTTGAGAACATCGACATTTTGATTTTCAACGAAAAGCAGGCGATTATTGTAGAAAATAAAATCTTTGCAGGCGACCAACCTCGACAATTAGAAAAATATTACAACACGATAACAACAGGAATAAATAACGATAACAAACCGATTGAAATTGGGAAGAAAAAAGTTGTGTGCATTTCGTATTTGACATTAGACGGACACGAACCAACGCCCCAAAGTCTTGGCACAACGCTTAAAATCGAGGATGTTAAACTTATTAACTACACGGAAAACATAACAAAATGGCTTGACGACTGCATTGCAATAACACCCGAAAGCGATTTGCTCACAAGTATTTATCAATATAAAAAATTGGTGCAGGAATTAATAAGCGATGTCAAACAAGCAAAGGTAAATCAGAGGATATTGTCGTGCTTATTGCGTAAAGAGACCGAAAATGATGTTTTGAAACTGAAAAAATATCTTACAGAAGATTGTTTTGAGGTTTTCAAGCATATACAATGGCATACGGTTGATGATTTTTTCAATGAATTGTCGGAGGCTTTGCCCAATGTTACAGAAAAACCAACACTTGAAGATATTAGCAAAGTAACGCATAAAGAAACAGGAAAAAGTATTCAAAAATTAATCTTAAAATTTACATATAACGGCGAAAATCTGCAAATTGTAAATGATACAAAAGGTTTTACTTTGGGAAATCTAACGAAAGGAAATTGGGGCGATTTTTCAGACGAAATCAAAAATATCAAATTTTGCGATTTTTCAAATACGGAAACTTTTCGTGTTATAAATAAAGATTATCGGGCAGAAGTCATTAAAAAAATCGTTGCGGAAATGAAAGAAAAATATCTAAATCTTAAAAATGATTTCAAATAAAAACTTCTGCCACGCTTGGGCTACGCCCTCGTTTGGCGTAGCGTATAAATGATGAAAAGTGAGCCGTTAGGCGAAGCATCTCGCTTCGTCTGAGTTAAAAGCAAATTTCTAATTTGCCAAAATTTGCTATTTAAAAGAAATTATCTTTACAAGTGGTTACGAACGAATAATACAAACCTACGCCAGCTCGGGGGAAATGTGCATTTTTGTTTGCTAATTCAGCCACATCAACCCGAAGCAGTTTTCAACGGCAAACTTGCAATATTTTATTCCTAATTATTGTTCGGTGATTCAATATCATTTCTTATTTTTGTGAGTTTTGAACAGTTGAATTATTTTTTACAAAAAAATGACACACTCCTTCTTCTCTGTTTTAATTACCGAACATCGGCTTTGGGGAACGATTTTCCAATCATTTGTATTGGAGGGGAAAAATATCGCTTTTTATACGATTCGCGAATTGGTTACGGTTAAAAACAGTTCCGGCTATTCGCTTTCGGAGGAGGAAAAAAAGATAGTATCGCTTTGTAATAAATGTTCGGAGGAGAATATGTTGAAGCTCTTTTTTCGCGAGAAAATTTCGATTACCGAGTTTCAGCGAAAGTATGAGAAAAATCCGCAGGAATATGAACATATACCGGAGTTTATTGACAAGTGTAATTATCAGGTGGCAAAGGCATTGATTGCTTCCGGTATTCCCGTTTTTCACCGGAAGGGCAGTTATATGAATGTGTATGCGTCCGACGCGGTGATTGTGCCTGCTGGTTATGCCACGCACGTTGCCGTTTTTGAGCGGACGGAGGCGTTTCTCAATTATTCGCTTCGAGTGTATATGGATGGGGCACAAGTTTCACTGAAAGGAAAGAAACCTGTTTTTCTAAGCAATTCGCCTTGTTGTATGCTGTTGGACAATAAGTTATTTGTCTTTGAAAAAATGGAATCCAAGCGGTTAACCCCTTTTTTGATGAAAGAAAATGTTCCGGTTCCGAAAGAAAAAGAGGCTGTATATATGAATTCTTTTGTGTTGGAGAGATTGAAAGAGGAAGAGGTTGAGGCAAAGGGATTTGAGATAAGGAAAGAACAAATTTCTCCTGTTCCGGTTCTGACTGTTTTAGAGGATTTTCATAAAAATATAGCCATTCGTCTCTCTTTTCGGTATGGTGAAAAATTGTTTTCGACAGAAATCTTAAATAAAAGACAAGTTGCTTTGCAAAAAACAGAAGATACGTACACATTTAATGTTTTTGAAAGGGATATAGAAAAGGAACGCGTTTACATTCAACTTGTTGAGGAGTTGGGTTTTACACCATATAATTTATTTTTCCATTTGAAGGAACAATCCGATTTTTCGCTTTATGCCACGTTGGAAATTTTGCGGGAAAATAAAGATAAATTAGTTGATTTTGAAATTAATAGCGATTTCAATGAGAAAATTTACTCTTTTGAACAAATTTCCCTTTCAACCGATTTTAACGTAGAAAATGATTGGTTTGATATGTACGGAAATGTACAAATCGGCGCGTTTAACATTCCTTTTATCAAATTTCGCAAGCATATTTTATCCGGAACGCGGGAGTATGTCTTGCCCGACAAAACTGTCGCAATTTTGCCCGAAGAGTGGTTTACCCGTTTTTCCGAACTGTTTAAGTTTTCGGAAGAAAAAGGCGAGCATATCCGTTTGAAAAAATTCTATTTCGGAATGATGGATGCGTTCGAGGAAAAGATCCCGAACACGCTGGTTTTCGACCACGAAATACAAAAGGAAGTTCCCAACGAAATAAAGGCGGAACTCCGTTCTTATCAGAAAACAGGCTTTTCTTGGTTGGTCTATTTATACGAAAATAACTTCGGCGGTTGCCTTGCCGATGATATGGGATTGGGAAAAACCCTCCAATTTCTTACGTTTTTTCAATATATTTATAAAAAAAGAAAAGAGGCAAAAACTCAAAAACAGGATACTGTTTATCAATGGCGACATAATACGGCGCAACCTACGCTGTTCGATAGCCTCCCCCAACCCCCCTCCGAAGATAGCCTCCCCCCAACCCCCTCCGAAGGAGGGGGAGCAACGGGCATCCCAATCTCTCCGCCAAATGAAGAGCACTCTGCTCCCCCTCCTTCGGAGGGGGTTGGGGGGAGGCGTGCCTCTTTGGTTGTGCTTCCAACCTCTTTGCTGCACAATTGGAAAAACGAAAAAGAAAAATTCGCCCCCGGACTTTCACATTATCTTTATTCTGGAACTAAACGCCTGCGTAGCAAAGAAATAGGGAAAATATTTGACCATTATGACTTGATTTTGACCACTTACGGCACAATGCGCAACGATATTGATTTTCTTTCGCAATATGAATTTGAATGTATTGCGTTGGATGAAAGCCAATACATCAAAAACACCTCGTCGCAGGTTTACCAATCGGTCAGCGAACTGAAAGCCAAGCATTTTTTTGTGATGACCGGTACACCGATTGAAAATTCGCTCAACGATTTGTGGGCGCAACTCAATTTTGTAAACCGGGGAATGTTGGGTTCGCTTTCGTACTTTAAAAATCATTTTGTGCACCCGATTATCAATCAACAAAATGAGGAACGCGAAAAACGGTTGCAGCAAATTATCAAACCGTTTATTCTCCGTCGCACGAAAAGTGAAGTAGCGAAAGACCTGCCGCCGGTAATCGAACAAATCGTTTATTGCGAAATGGCTGAGGAGCAACAGAAAATTTATCTTTCCGAAAAATCGGCGGTAAGGAATAATCTTTTTGAGCAGATTTCGCAGTCGGGCTTAATGAAGAACACGATGTTGGCAATTTCGGCATTGCTTCGTTTGCGTCAGCTTGCCAATCATCCGGCTATGGTGTTGGACGATTATTCGGGCGAATCAGCTAAAGTTGAAGAGGTTATCTCTCGCATCGAAAGTTTGCGGGCAGAGCATCATAAGGTGCTGATATTCTCTTCATTTGTCAAATTGTTGCAGTTAGTGGAAACACGGTTGCAGCAGTCTGAAATTGACTACGCGATGCTTACCGGCGAGACGCAAAACCGCGAAGAGGTCATTCGCCGTTTTCAGGAAAATCCGGATGTCGGTTGCTTTTTGATTTCCTTGAAAGCGGGTGGGGTAGGGTTGAACCTGACGGCAGCCGATTATGTTTTCATCCTCGACCCGTGGTGGAATCCAGCCTCCGAGCTGCAAGCAATCAACCGCGCGCACCGCATCGGGCAGGATAAAACCGTGATGGTTTACCGTTTCATTTCCGTTGATACAATCGAAGAAAAAATACAAAACCTCCAAAACGAGAAATCAAAGTTAGCCGATACTTTCATCAATACGAATAACCCGTTTGCCGATTTGGAGGTTTCGGATGTGGAAAAGTTATTTGAGTGAGTTTATTTATTCAAATTATGATTTTGATTTTTGTATAAAATGAAAATTATTCAAATTATAATTTGTATTTTTGTGGAAAAATAAAAATATCAAAATTATGATTCGTAAAATGTATAGTAGAGAAAATTTGTTAGATTCGCTGCTAAAATTTAAGGATAGCGAGTTTATCAAAGTTATCACGGGAGTACGCCGTTGTGGTAAAAGTACGCTGTTGCTTTTGTATAAGGAATACTTGCAAAAAAATAAAGTTTCCGATAGGCAAATTATCTATCTTTTGTTTGAAGATTATTCTATTAAAGAACTTTTAGACGAAAATAATCTACACGAATACATCAAAAAAAATATTATTCCTTCACAAAAAATGTATCTGTTACTCGATGAAATACAACTTGTTAAGGGATGGGAACGAGTAATAAACAGTTTTCGTTTAAATGTTGATATTGACATAACAGTTACCGGTAGCAATGCACAAATGCTTTCGGGGCAACTTTCTACACTGCTTTCGGGCAGATATGTGGAGATAAAATGTTATCCTTTCTCTTTCAAGGAGTTTGTAGAAGTGAAAGGCAGCAATATGGACGATTATAAAAAAATCCCGGCTCTTTATAAAGAATATGTACGATATGGCGGATTTCCGGCGGTTGTTTTGGCTGACGAAAATTTGAAAGACAGCATTTTGTCGGGAATTATCGACACGATTATTCTCAATGATATTGGTTATCGAGGTGCTTTGCGTGAGCCGGAATTAGTGGATATGGTAGTTAGCTATTTGACCGACAATATCGGAAATACAATCAGTTCCAATAATATAGCAAATTCTTTAACATCAAATGGTTATAAAATAACACAGCCAACTGTCGGGAAATATTTGGGGCTATTTCAAGATGCGTTTATTTTTTATCAAGCAAAAAAGTACGATATACGGGGAAAAGAATACTTGCGTGGTCAGGCAAAATATTTTATTGTGGATTTAGGACTTGCGCATCAAATTTTACGAAAAAAAACCGGGAATTTCGGACACGAATTGGAAAACTTGGTCTATGTAGAGCTTATCCGCAGAGGATATATGGTTGATGTTGCTAAAATTGATGCACAAGAGGTTGATTTTATTGCCAAAAAAATGAATGAATTTCTATATATTCAAATCGCATTAGAATTACCTGAAAACTCTAAAAGAGAAACAGATAACTTGCTTAAAATCCCTGATAATCATACAAAAATTGTGATAACACAAAAATACGAAGAACAATCAGAAATAGATGGTATTTCAATTGTAAATATTATTGATTGGTTACTCCAACATTAACAAGATGGTGTCAATACGCTTCGTCATTGCGGGCTTGACCCGCAATCCCCTAATAATCAACATCTTTTTTTTAGGGGATTCCGCGTCAAGCGCGGAATGACGGACTTTTGAGACTGCCTCTAAAAAAAACAACTCTGGTTAATTCAAATTAAGCGAATAGCACCTTGTACTTATTTCAAAATCATCTTCTCAACACTATAAAAATCAGCCGTTTTAACCACCAAGATATAGACACCGGACGACAATCCATTCCTGTCCAATTCATATTTTTCTTCCCCCGCCGAATGATAAAAATCTTGATTGAAGTACGAATATCCTTTCGCATCAAATAATCCTAAGGAGATATTGCCATCCGTGAAAGATTGTATTGTTACGCTTATATTTTCTTCGGTAAGCAATATCTGAATGGTAAGTTTTCCCGGAACGGATTCTTCGATATTTACCGGGTCGCCTATTCCTAAAAGGTAGTAACAGGCGTTTAATACAACACGGACACCGTTGTCGGTAACATTTGCGTAAGAACTGCTGTTCAATCCTATCTGAATGAAATTATTAGTGAGAGTTGTTCCGTTAATGGTTGTTCCCGCCTCAATTTCAAGAATCGAAACCTGTTCTGCGCCTTTTATATTGGCAATCGGGGAAATAGCTCCTCCCGAAACATTTCTAAAAGACCCCGAATTCATATATGTCATTCCTTTTTCATTCACAGAAGAAAGCATTTGTACTTCGTTTCCGTTGATAAATGTAACATCTTTGAAAATCGGATGATTCAACATATTCGGATTAATCACGATGTTTGTCGCTGTCATATTATCTCCATATCCGTTATTTGCCCATCCCCAAGTCTCTTCCGATACTTTATAGGCGTGCAATTTCATATTTAAGACAGGCTTGTTGACTTTCTCTAATTCGCGGATAATAGGCGATGAAGAAATAGGTATTTCACTGATGATAACCAAATCATACATAGAAAAATCTACGTTTTGCTGTTGAGCGTCAATTTCCGCAACATAAAAATCACTACGTGCTTTCAATGCGGGTAAAATACAGGTATCATTCGGATAATTTCCGGCAGAAGGGTCTGTAATGTAAGCAATTTTTTTTACGCCGGACGGAATGAAATTAATAAAAACTTCCAAGGTAATTGGTTCGCCGTTTCCTACCGTAGTTACCGATATTTTTGCCGAAGATGCCGGTATGCCGGTAATTTTTACACTTTTACCATTTTTTGAAGCATTCAATCCTTCGGGTAAGCCTGTAATCTGAACATCTTGCGTTCCTGCGCCCCAAGTAAACAACAGTTCATTTATCTTTTCTCCTTCAAATACATCTTGGTATAAATCTCCTTCAAACTCAAGTTTAGCAATGCTTGTATCCTCGGTAACGGTAATTGTTCCTCCCGGATCCGTTGCATTCGGCACTCCGCCTATGGTTTCCAACGTAAAGGAGAATACTCCCGTTTCACGAGGCGTTCCTCCGATAAGCAGTTGGTTTTCAATTATTTCTGCAACTATACCTTCCGGTAAATATCCGGTAACTTTGATAGAGGTAGCATTGGCAAAATTAAAGACAATCGTTCTTATCGGATTTCCTACCGTTACTTCTTGGTTCCTTGCTCCTCCGGAACCCCATCTGCCGATTGTTGCCGGTTCGGGAACACCGTTTTCAACCGTAATCGTACCTCCTCTTGCAACAGGACTTCCCATACTTCCTGTTGTCGTAACAGTGTATGTAAATGTTCCTGTTTCGGTCGGCGTTCCACTTATTGAAACTGTTCTGTTTGAATTGTTTATATTGGCATTAACGCCTTTTGGAAGACCTTCTACCGTTACGGAGGTTGCGTTTGTCCACGAATAAGAGAAGGCGACAATGGCGTTACCCAATTCAACCGTTTGTGTAGAATTTCCTGCACCTTGTTTGGTTAAGGTTGTTTCCGGTTTCGGAACATTATTTGCATTGACTACATAAATATCGGGTTGAGATACATTTTGCAAACCATCTCCAATATAAAAACCGAGGTGGGGAGGTTGGTTATAGACAACATTTTGCCAAGCAACGCTCAATCTGTACACAGGGTCGTGCATCAGTGTAAAAAGACGGTGTGTGGTCGGAATGGTGGTTGTAAATATAAGTAACTTAGAAGGATCGTTTGAGTCGAAGAAAATCATCTCTTCCCGCCAATCTCCCAATATATCGGCGCTTAGGCAAGGATTCGCTTTTGTTCCGTTTATCTCTTTCGCGTTTGAGTAATTGTATGCGGTAAATAAGCGCGTAGTACCATCTCCTGTCCATTTATCCACTTTGGTTCCGTCGAGCAACTCATCTTGTAAATCTCCGTCCCAATAAATCCGGAAGTTGGTAGATGGTTTTCGGGTTGAAATAACCTGCCCTTTGCAATTATATACATTATTGTTTGCCGCGCTCCACATTTCAAAACCGGGATGTTTCGGGTCAATATCCGCCGCCAGTCCTCTTCCGACATCGGTTCCGGTTTTTTCTCCCCAAATAACCTTTCCGGTTTTCAAATCCCTGAACTCAAAGCCATAAGCGCTTGCTTTATCTTCGTGTACAAACCAGCCTTCCAGTCCGGGACGGCTCGGATCCATATTCGAAATGTGCATTGCATCCCCGTGTCCGAATCCTGTCCGGTAGAGTAATGTTCCATCGTGGTCAATAACGGCTGAACCGTATATGATTTCATCAAACCCGTCTCCATCCACATCGGCAACGGCAAGGCTATGGAAACCTTCGCCATACGCGCCTTGTCCGCTTCTATCCGAATTGTGATACCAACGTTCAACCAATTTCTTGTCTTTATAATCATAAGCGACTAACGTAGAGCGCGTGTAATACCCGCGGCACATCACAACGCTTGGACGAACACCGTCTAAATAGGCAATGCAAGCAAGAAAACGATCCACGCGGTTTCCGTAATTGTCTCCCCACGAAGAAACCGTTCCCCGCGGAGGCTTATACGCTATCGTATGAATTTCCGCTCCGGTAAGCCCGTCAAATACAGTCAAATATTCGGGACCGCTCAAAACGTATCCGCTGCTGTTTCTGTAATCAGCATGAGGGTCATCCGACCCCATCAATACATACTTGCCTTTTCCATCAATTGTTCCGGGAGCTGTTTTACAAACAATTTCCGCCTTGCCGTCGCCGTCTAAGTCATATACCATAAATTGAGTATAGTGAGCGCCGGCGCGGATGTTTTTTCCCAAGTCAATTCGCCAAAGGAACGTTCCGTCTAATTTGTAGCAATCTAAATAGACATTCCCCGTATGACCACTTTGAGAGTTATCTTTTGAATTTGAGGGATCCCATTTTACGATGATTTCATACTCTCCGTCGCCGTCCACATCGCCCACACTGCAATCATTCGGAGTGTAGGTATAACTTCCATCGACATTTGTACCTCCGGGAGGTCTTCGCAGATTGAGCACTTTATATTGCTGCGCCCATACCGATACGCTCTTGGATTCCTCTATTTCCGCTCCATTCATTACCGTTTTTACGATATAAGTTGAAGAGTTTGTGCCTTGGGCATCGGTATAGTTAGTAGAGGTGGTGATAGGGGTGTTGTTTATTTTAACACCGTTCCGGTAAAGATTAAAGCCCACCGAAGGATTGTCCGTCCCGAGATAACGCCAGCTAAGATAAACGCCTCCGGTTACTTTTACGGCAACAAGCCCTCTGTCAAGATATTCCATTTGCCGTGTTGCGGCATTAGCGGAAAAACAGAAAAATAAACATACCCACACAGATAGTTTGAAAAAATGTTTCATGGTATTCGTACTAAATTTTTACCCCGCAAAGTTACTTATAAATTTTAATACCTTGTTGTTTATTAATGTGTTATAAATTATGTTTTTTGAATAAGTTCATTTGTTTTGTCCAATTCAAAAGAGCTCTGATTTTTAGTTGAAGTGTTTGTTTTTCTTTATCCCATTAGAGATTATCTCTCGGTAGAAAAAGAATCAAAACACCTCCGTATTCCGTTAGGAATGTGACCAATACAAGAAAATGAGAGTTGCATTCCTGACGGAATGCGATGTTAGAGAGGGTACATTTTTCTACCGAAAGATAATCCCTAACGGGATAAAGAGGAGTTTATTTTACACAAAACATCTTCTTGACGAAGTGAGATAGGCAGACACAAAGGTGCGATTTTAATTGAAATAAACAGCTAAATTCCATAGTTTGACAATAAAAACATTTTCGCTATGTTGAAAAATGTAAAAAAAAACATTTGAAAATTAAACTCTTTTATTACTTTTGTGATAATTCCAAAAGAGCATAGAGCTGCGTTTGGAAGGACATTTTTGATTAACGTAAGCGTTTTAAGATATTACTTTGCCGGAGAAAATCCCCAATTTTCAAGATACAACAAAGTAATAGGCAACAAGACGCTTGCGCTTTTTGGTGTATGATTTTTATTTATACACATAAGGCGCAGGTATTGTTGTTTTATTTGTTGTATCGGGTATGGGGATACCTCTTTGGCAGATAAAACATAGACAGTTCCTGCGTTTTCGTATTTTAAAGAAAAACAAATATAAAAAACATACGAGTTACCTGTAAGTGGCGGACAGCGTGTGCAGAAAAGGTAGAGGCAAGACCTGCGAAGCCGTAAGAGCAGGAAATTAAAAATTCTATAAAATGGATACAATAGAAGAAAAAGGAAAAAAGACCTTTGCACAAAAAGCCATTTTAGAAATGGCAGAAAAAAGAACTTGTAATCCACAAGATTACAAATTTCAACATCATCGTGATTATGCAGTAAAAGATGATTACGAGCAACATGATGTTTATGACAATGTTGGTTGAATTTCTCTTGGGAAAGAGCATTCTTTCCCAAGTTTTTAGTTATTAATTTTAAAAATAAGATATTATGGTATTGTTAATGCATCCAACTAATAGTTGTAATTTTAGTTGTAGATATTGTTATTTGAGCGAAGGGACTAAAACAGCCTTAAATTTTATGACAGTTGATTTTGCCAAAAACGTTTTACATCAAGTCAAAGATTATCTGTTTCAAAACAAACAACAACGTATAGAAATTTTGTGGCATGGAGGAGAACCCTTACTTTGGGGCATTGAGAATTATGAAGAAATTTTAGAATTTTCCAAGCATGAGTTTTGCGATTTTGACTATCGCACAACTATGCAAACAAATCTTTCTTTAATCAATGAAAGATATATTGATTTATTTTTGAAGTACCGCGTTAATTTAAGTTTTTCCATAGACGGAACAAAAGAATTACATGATGATTTACGTGTTACACAAAATGGAGAAGGCACATTTGACATTATAATGAATAAGGTAAAATTATGTAGAGAAAAGGGATTACATTTAGGTTGCATTGTTGTTGCAAATAGAAATCATATTGGAAAAATCCCAGAATTGTACAAATTCATGTGCGATAATAAAATAGGATTTAAGTTTAATTCTCTATTTAATGCAGGAGAAGCAAAAAAGGGTATTAGTGAGTTTGGATTAACGCCATCTGAATATGCAGAGATCTATATTGAATTATTTGATTTATGGTTTGATGATGAAAAAAATAAATTACACATGAGCAGTTTTGTGGATATCGCCGCAGGACTAATTTCAAAAAAAGTAACAGGGTGTACATTGGGACAAAATTGTCAAGAGCAATTTTTAGCAATTTCACCTCAAGGAGATGTTGTTCCTTGTGGGCGTTTCTGTGATGAAGAACTTATAAAATATTCATATGGAAATTTGAATACGGAAAGTTTAGAGTCAATTCTTCAAAAAAGGAAAAATACAGATGCCTACAATAGACATAAATACATAGAAGCGAGTAGTTGTAAAAAATGTAAGTTTTTTGATATTTGTCATGGTGGCTGTTTACATGACGGATATATAAACGGAGGTAATTTTAAAACCAAAACATTTTTATGTGAATCTTACAAAAAAATACTCACTCATATTTCAAAAAAACTAAAAGAAGCAGAGATGTTATGATAAAATGGAAAAACGCTAGCAGGTAACCAATAGCGATGGACAACCCTTAGCTCGCGCCGGTTTGTAATCGGTGTGTTTGTCTATCAAATGAATACACACCGATTACAAATTGGCGTGAGCAAAAGGGCGTCTTGCCTAGTCAAAGTATCTGAACTATGATTTATTTGATTAGTATGAAATACTATGATTAGCATTTTCCTTAATCAGAATAATCATAAAAATCAAATCATAGTTCAGATATTTATTGTCAAAGCGATTCATTTTGCCAATCAACAGAATAGTTATGCAATGAGCATTACAAATTGGTACGTGCAAAAGGTATGTCTCTCTTTAAGAACATCAAATCAAGTTTATATGTATTATGCAATAATTTCAGACCGAATATTGTTGTTTTTTGCAATAATTTCGGAGCAAATTTAAAATACTTACGTCTTTGGTAATTTTGAATATTCCACAAAATTTATTATCTTTGTAAAACATTGTAAAAAGAGAATATCTATTATGAATGAAAATATAAGAGGGTTTATCTTTTGTCTCTTTTTTTCTGTTTTGTTTACTTCCTGTTACGGTGCAGAGAAGAAAGAAATGCGTGCATCTGAGATTTTGAAATTGATAGATAAAGGCAAACCGGTGCAATTTTATGACAAAATAATTTTGGATGATTTGGATTTTTCGAAAGTGAAAGAAGAGTATTTTTCTTCCGCCTTGTCCATTCAAAAGCCGGTACATTCCAATGTCCTTTTTGTAAATTGTGTTTTTATGGGAAAAGTTACGGCTACCGGAACAGTGCCGCAGAAGACGCAAAAGGGAATTCAGGTTGATATACAAAAAGGAGTGTTATTTGAACGGAATGTAAACTTTTTCAACTGTGATTTCAGAGGCGAAGTCAATTTTGAAAATGCTATATTCAACGGAGAGATAGATTTTTCCCGCTCCACTTTTCGCGATAAGGTTTCGTTTAACGAAATAACGATTTTCGGAAAGAGGAATCTGTTTTCGGGAATCGTTGCCGAATCAACCTTTAATATGATTAATGCGCTCATTCACGGGAATATTAATTTTATGAATGCGAAATTTCAATCAAACGCATCTTTTCAATCTTTGGCGGTCAATACATTACAGTTTAGTAGCGCCTCTTTTGAGCAAGATGTGGATTTTTCAAATACGATTGTGTATAAAAACACGTTTTTCAATTATGTTGAGTATAATAGAAATGCGATTTTTTCCTTTTCAAAATTTTACGGAGATGCCGATTTTTTGAACTGTTCTTTTGAGCAGAATGCCGATTTTTCCGGCTCTTTTTACTACGGAAAAACAAGGCTTAACAATTCTACATTTAAAGGAAATACCGATTTTACAAATACGATTTTTATTCAAATTCCTCAAACGGAAAATATAACGTTGAATAAAGAAATCGAAATTCAAGTGGTTGAAAATAAAGGAATAATATTAAAATAATAACTAAAAACTATACACTATGCTACGAAAATTCAAACATAAAATCGCCATTTTGATGTTGGCTATTATGCCATTTTCTATGACGAGTTGTGATAAAGATGGAAATATTGATTGGGATCAAGTGAATGACTTGATTAGTGCTCTCATGGAAATGCTGGGTTGGAATTTTGAGAAGGAAGATACAGAGAATGTTCCGGACGATGACCCTTACACAGACGAAGATGTTGTCAATTTGACCTCTAAAACGTGGGAATCCAAATTTCCGGCTATCGGCGATCAAGGAAGTTATGGAACGTGTGTGGCTTGGGCTGCCGGCTATGCAATGAAAACTGCGTTGAATAATATGGACGGAGGCAATTTTGTTACAAGTCCGGTAGATTTATGGCACTTGATTGATAAAAAAGATAAGGGTAATAAATGCGAGGGAACAAACTTCGATCCGGCATTTAAAGCATTGCAGGCAAAAGGAGCGGCAAATGAGGCAAGCGTTCCGTTTACAAATAAAAAAATGACGTGTGACGGTCTTTCCGGACAAGGAAATGCGAACAATAAATTGGGTAACTACCGCATCATTGCTTATACCAAAGAGATGAACAGCAATGGACCATTTGGTATGACGGTTGCCAATTTCAAAGGACACTTGGAGAAGGGACCTATTGTTATCGGGGCAAGATTAGGACAACGGTTTATGGAGTGGAAAAATTCGAGCATACTCTCTTCCGATACCGAAAAAGTGAACGGACAGCACGCTTATCACGCCTTGGTGGTGGTCGGGTTTGACGATTCCAAAAAAGCCTTCCGTATTCGTAACTCTTGGGGAAGCAGTTGGGGAGATAATGGTTCTATTTGGATTGATTACAATTTCTTTCTCACTCAATTTTGTTTCGGCGCGTGGACTGCCGACAATCCGGGAAAAGCAGTAAGTGCGGTATCTTCGCTACGCGCTGCCGGTTCATCAAGCGACTTACAAATGGAGCTGTTCCGCGATTATGAAACTGCGGGCGGAAATCGCGTTGTAGAATATGACATCAAAAATACCGGTTCGGACGTAATCAGTGCAAATAAGAATTGGAGCGCAGTCTATCTTTTATTCAGAAAAAATCGTTTGAGCGAAAGGTATATTTTATTCCAAGATTATTACAGTAACGAGGGTGTACAAGGAAAAATCGCTTCCAATCCGGAAGGTGTTTCCGTTTTCCCTTCGGGAAATACCGTTACTAACGTAAATATTGCTCCGGGAAGTTCAGTCGCCGAAGCGATGAAAGGTACACGTCTTGCGTTTGAATATACCTTGCCGCTTGATAAAAACGGAAATAAATTGAACGGTGATTTCTATATGGTGCTCATTGCCGATGCTTTCGGAAATGTGGGTGAAATGGATGTGGAAAATAATTTCTGTTTCTTGACCGGCAGAAATGGCGAACCGGTTAAAATTGTGGACGGACGGATAACCAACATTCCAACACAGTTGAAAGATATTCGCACATTGGTTTCCGATTCCGATCCGAATAACTATTCCGGCATCGAAATCTTACAAACCCTTCAACGTCAATTCAAAAACGGAAAATTAACAAAAACTACTCAACAAGAAGGCGGGTTGAGAAGTGGGAAAATTGCAAAACAAGTAAGATAAGTTTAAAAAGTTTAAGGTTTAAAGTTTAATAAACACCTCTATGTTTTAAACCTTAAACCTTAAACTTTAAACTTTTAAACTAACAAATGGACAAACTTCGTTTCCTCAGCCTCGCAAGCAGCAGCAGCGGTAATTGTTATTACCTCGGTAATTCGATGTATGGTATACTGATCGATGCCGGAATTGCTGTCCGTACCATCAAAAAGCGGCTGAAAGACATAGGGGTGGGGTTAGAACAGATTTATGCCGTTTTTATTACACACGACCACTTTGACCATATCAAGTCAGTCGGCGTATTGGGCGAAAAATACCATTTGCCGGTCTATACTACCTCCAAAGTACACGAGGGAATTAACTCCAACTATGTAATGACGGAAAAATTAACGCCTCGATGTCAGCGAATTATTGAAAACGGTCAGACCGTTGAAATCGGGGAATTCCGGATAACCTCATTTCCGCTTCCTCATGACTCAAAAGACAATACCGGTTATTTGGTTAATTACCGGAATAAGACATTTACTTTTGTTACGGATTTAGGTTGCTCAACCGACACGCTTTGCCAATGCGTTGCTCAATCGGATTATCTGCTGTTGGAGTCAAATTACGACGAGGAAATGTTGAAAACCGGTCGCTATCCTTATTTGTTGAAAAAACGAGTAGGAGGAGACAATGGTCATTTGAGCAATCGCGCAGCAGCGGAAATATTGACAAATCACGCTTCCGAACGCCTTTCCCGCGTGTTCCTTTGTCATCTCAGCAAAGAAAATAATACTCCCGAATTAGCTTTTGAAACCGTATCCCAAGCCATTCGACCGGATGTGGAACTCATCATTTTACCGCGTACTTCTCCGAGTTACTTGTTTGAGCTGGGTTGAAGATGTAGAAAATCATTTCAAAAAAATGTTTTTAACACATAATTTGAAATTCCCAGCCTATCTTTGCACGTTTTAAAAACGATAAAAAAACGGCAAAAAAGAACACTATGTCGTCTCAAAATTCATCACCTACTGCGTTAGGAAAGGCTGATATAAAAAAACTGCTAATCGAATATTCTCTTCCGGCTATCATTGGTATGATGGCTGCCTCGCTTTACAATATTATTGACCGTATTTTTATTGGGCACGCAATGGGGGAGTTAGCGCTTTCGGGACTTGCGGTGGCTTTTCCGCTGATGAACCTTGCGGCAGCGTTCGGTACGTTGGTCGGGATTGGCGGGGCATCGTTGGTCTCCATTAAGTTGGGACAACGAGACAAGGAAGGAGCTACGAAAGTTTTGGGCAATGTGGTGGTGCTAAATACGATTGTTGGAATTTCCTTCTCACTTGTCGGATTGTATTTTATTGACGAAATTCTCTTTTTCTTCGGCGCAAGTCCCAACACAATCGACTATACGCGTGATTTTATGGAAATCATTCTCTACGGAAATGTCATTACGCACCTCTTTTTCGGATTGAATAACATAATGCGCTCATCCGGTTATCCGCGTAAGGCAATGATTACCACATTATTGGCAGTTCTTGTCAATATTATACTTGCCCCGATTTTTATTTTCGGATTCGGTTGGGAAATGCGCGGCGCAGCTACGGCTACTGTTATGGCGCAATTTATCGCTTTCTTTTGGGTCGTTGCGCATTTTACTCATAAATGCAGTATTGTTCGTTTTCAAGCGGGTATTTTTAAATTGCAAAAACGAATTGTAAAAGAAATTCTTTCTATCGGAATGGCTCCGTTTATACTGAATGCCAGTGCTTGTTTTGTTATCATACTTATTAATCAGTCGCTTCGCGAGCAAGGAGAAATGTTGTTTCAAGGCGGAGGCGATTTAGCGATTGGAGCTTATGGAATCATAAACAGCCTTGTGATGTTGATTGTGATGGTTGTTATGGGTTTTACGCAAGGAATGCAGCCCATTGTGGGATATAATTTCGGCGCGAAACAGAACGACCGTGCACTGCAAGCGTTGAAATTGACGATTAAATACGTTCTTATCGTAACGGTTTCGGCATTTCTTGTCGGGCAACTGTTTCCGAGTCAGTTGGCAATGATGTTTAATCCGAACGAAAAATTGCTTGATCTGTCAGTCTCCGGAATGCGTATCGTGATGGCGGCTTTCCCGATAATCGGCTTTCAAATGATTATATCCAACTTTTTCCAATCCATCGGAAGCGCGTGGAAAGCGATTTTTATTTCCACTACGCGACAGATACTTTTCTTGATTCCGTTACTGCTTATTCTTCCCCATTATTGGGGTGTAAATGGCGTATGGATGAGTATGCCTATTTCTGATGTTGCCTCTATGCTTACGGCAGGCGCGTTGTTTTATTGGGAGTTGAAGAAGTGGAAAAAAACGTCAGAACTATAATATTAATCTTCGCGTCTTTGCGAACTTTGCGACTTCGCGTTAAAATCCATGCGCTTGCGTTTTTTTGCATTAAACGCAAAGTCGCAAAGTTCGCAAAGACGCGAAGATTTCTTAACTAAATGACATCGTATTTTTTATCCTTTCATGGAGAGCTGTATTCGTTTGCGCTCCTTATCCACTTCGATTACGTTGACCTCTACGTGTTGGTGGAGGGCAACCACGTTTGCGGGGTTGGAAATAAAGCGGTCTGCCAATTGAGATACGTGTACCAAGCCGTTTTCCTTGATTCCTATATCAACGAATGCGCCGAAATTGGTTACATTGGTTACGATGCCCGGCAGGCGCATACCTACTTTTACGTCGTCGATGGTACGGATGGTGGGGTCAAATGCGAAAACTTTGATTGTCTGCCGTAGGTCTCTTCCCGGTTTTTCCAACTCTTCCATAATGTCTTTGAGTGTTGGAAGTCCGGTTTTTTCCGACACGTAATCTTGCAAACTTACTTGTTGCCGTAATTCTTTGTTTTGGATTAGTTCGGGAACGGTACATTTCAAGTTTTTTGCCATTTGCTCTACGATTCCGTAGCTTTCGGGGTGGACAGCCGAGTTGTCTAACGGGTTTTCCGTGTTCGGAATACGCAAAAATCCTGCGCACTGTTCAAATGCTTTTTCGCCCAATCGCGGCACTTTTTTCAATCCTTGTCGCGATTGGAAAGCACCATTTTCAGCACGGTAATCCACAATATTTTGTGCCAATTGAGGACCCAATCCCGAAATATAGGTCAGCAGGTGTTTGCTTGCGGTGTTCAAATTTACCCCTACAAGGCTCACGCTGTTAATGACTGTTTGGTCGAGCGATTTTTTTAATTTCGTCTGATCCACATCGTGTTGGTACTGACCTACACCAATAGATTTCGGGTCTATTTTTACCAATTCAGCCAATGGATCCATCAGCCGCCTGCCGATAGAGACTGCACCGCGCACCGTTACGTCGTAATCGGGAAATTCTGCGCGTCCGATAGGGGAGGCGGAGTAAATGGATGCTCCATTTTCGCTCACGACAAAGACTTGTACTTTGCGGTCGTATTGTATATTTTGAATAAACTGTTCCGTCTCGCGGCTCGCTGTTCCATTGCCGATTGAAATGGCTTCAATCTTGTAGGCTTCCACCATTTTGGCTATTTTTCGTGCAGCTTGCATCTTTTCATTTTGCGGCGGATGCGGGTAAATGGTTTCGTTGTGTAGCAAATTTCCCTGAGCATCCAAGCAAACCACCTTGCAACCTGTGCGGTAGCCGGGGTCGATGGCAAGTACCCGTTTTTGTCCCAAAGGCGGAGCCAAGAGCAGTTGGCGCAGATTTTCCGCGAAAACGCGAATTGCCTCTTCGTCTGCTTTTTCTTTGCTTTGGTTGGCAAATTCGGTTTCGATAGAGGGTTTTATCAACCTTTTGTATGAGTCGATAACCGCTTCTTCGACTTGTGCGGAGGCTTCGGTGCGTCCTTTTACGAAAAGAGGCGTGAGACGCTCCAAGGTACTCTCATCGTCGGGCGATATGGAGACGCGCAAAAATCCTTCCGCCTCGCCACGCCGCATGGCAAGCAAACGGTGCGAAGTGCAGCGCCGCAACGGTTCGTTTACCTCGAAATAGTCGCGGTATTTTTCGGCATCCTTCTCTTTTCCTTTGATTACTTTGGAACTCATCACGGCATCGCGTTCGAAACTTCTTCTCACGCGGTTCCGGCTCTGTTCGTTCTCGCTTACCCATTCGGCAATAATGTCTTTTGCTCCTTTCAACGCCTCTTCCGCGTCCTTCACATCGCCCTTGACAAAGGCGGCGGCACGGGCTTCGACATTGTTTTCGACCTGTGCCATCAATATTTTAGCCAACGGTTCGAGACCTCGCTCGCGGGCAATCTCGGCGCGTGTGCGGCGTTTGGGTTTGTAGGGGAGGTAGAGGTCTTCGAGTTCCGTCATACTCCACGTTTCGGTGATGCGTTTTTTAAGTTCGGCGGTCAATTTTCCTTGCTCCTCGATGGATTTCAAGACGCTTTCTTTCCGTTTTTCGAGTTCGGTCAATTTTTCGTGCTGTTCTTGAATTTCCTGTATTTGTACTTCATTCAGCTCTCCGGTCATTTCTTTTCGGTAGCGGCTGATAAATGGGATGGTTGCGCCTTCGGTAAGTAGTTTGATGGTATTAAATACCTGTTTTTCGCTGATATTTAATGCTTTGGCTATAATTGAGTCGAACATATTGATTCCAATTTTTTTCAAACAGCGAAGATAGAAATTTAAGATGTAATTTAGGATTCTTTACCAAATTATTTTTACGCATATCACATAGCTAAAACAATCGGTAAAACTCTTATATTGAATTTTACCGATTGTTTGATTGTGAAAAATATCTTTCCATTACTGATTAACAACTGCACGATTAACTATAACAAATAAACCATTAGGATTATCTATAATAGATTTCCCGAAAAAAAATTATACTAATCACAAAAATCACTCTAAAATATCTTCTTTTTAAAATGTTAATTTTTTATTATCTAATCTGTCAAATAGCAGAGCTTTCAACCTTATTTTCGTACTCCACAACTTTTACCGGTGAGTCGTAAATTTCCGAACCATTTTAATGTGTTTCATAAAAAAAGAGATGGTCTCAAAAACGACACCACCTCTTTTTTTTTATGACTATCAAATACTTGATTTACTTCAACGCACTTTCAATCGTATCCAAACTTTGTTTCATTCCTTTATCAATATCCAACAAGTCGGTAATCGTTTTGCAGGCGTGTAGCACAGTTGCGTGGTCACGGTTGCCTATTTGTTCTCCGATGGAAGAGAGCGAGCTTTTGGTGTGTTTGCGCGCCAAATACATGGCAATCTGGCGGGCTTGTACTACCTCTCTTTTGCGAGATTTTGTTTGAATGTCTTTTATTGTCAAATTATAATACTTGCAAACGGCTTCCTGAATGGATACGATGCTGATTGTTTTTTCAGCCACGTTTACGGATTTGCCGACAACCTTTTGCGCCAATTCGATATTAATCTCTGCCTTTGTCAGCGTAGATTGCGCCAACAGCGAGATGATTACGCCTTCCAATTCGCGCACGTTCTCTTTTACCGTTTCGGCAATGTAGTTTACCACGTTTTCGGGAATGATTAATCCGTCTGCCTGTACTTTGTTTAACAAGATGGTTTTTCTTGTTTCAAAATCCGGAATCTCCAATTCGGCGTGCAATCCCCATTTAAAACGGCTGAGAATGCGCTGATCCAATCCTTGCAGCAATTTCGGTTCACGGTCGGAAGTCAGCACCAACTGCTTGCCGGATTGGTGCAAATGGTTGAAAATGTGGAAAAAAGTGTTTTGCGTCCCTGTTTTTCCTGCAAAATCTTGAATATCATCCAAAATCAGCACATCAAGCATTTGATAAAAATTCAGAAAATCGTTGACCGTGTTATTTCTTACCGCGTCGGTATATTGTATCTGAAATTTATTGGCATTTACATACAGGATGTTTTTTTCAGGGTGATGTTCTTCCGTCATTAACCCGATAGCGTGTGCCAAGTGGGTTTTACCCAAGCCCGACCCTCCGAAGATAAAAATAGGATTAAAAACCGTTTTTCCCGGCTCTTTTGCAATTGCCAATCCCGCAGCTCTTGCCAATTTATTGCAAGAACCTTCGATGAAAGACTCAAAAGTATAGTTCGGATTCAACTGGGAATCTATTTTTTGCCGGTTTTGAACCGAAAAAGGATCAAAGCGGGTAGGGGCAGCAGCAGGCGAGATGCGACCACCGTCATTATTCACGGTAGTCTTGCTCGTATTCTCCATCAACACAGTGTATTTCAATTTCGTTCCCTTACCCATTACGCGGGTAAGCGTCGCTTTCAATAAATCGAAATACTTTTCCTCCAAATATTCGTAAAAGAACATACTCGGCACTTGGATGGTAATTGTATTATTTCCCCATTTCTGAGGGATAATAGGCTGAAACCACGTATTAAATGCTGCTTCCGGCACTATATCTTTTATAATACCCAAGCACTTGCTCCACAATATTACATGTTCCGAAGCTGTATCCTGATATTCTCCCATATTAAACATAAAAATTAAATTGCTGCCGGCAAAATTCTAACTATTTTTTCAAAAAAAAAAGCACATTAAAATTTGATATATTCAAAAAAAGCTACCCTTTTAGTATTCAACCAATTATAATAACACGCTTTCTTTCAGTGTTTTATGTTATTTGACTTCAATGAACCTGTTGATAAATAAGGGTTTAATATATATAATGTATTTTTAACATAAAACCCGAAACCCTTAGTATTGAATATTTTCGGATTTTTTTAAAAATAATCATTAAATATTTTATTTAGAATCAATCTAAACAAGTTTGCCGTTACTTTTTATCCGATTTTCCGAACACCGAAAAATGTACATATCTTTTCGGATTCGATTTCAAATCCAACAACAAGTTATTAGCGCTTTCCATTGTACTATTCAAATTGTTGTAAAGAGATTTGTCATTGATTAACAGACCGATAGATCCCTCTCCATTATTCACCTTATCCGAAATCATTTGCAGGTTAGACAGCGTGTGATTCAAACTTTGCATTGTGGCGTGAAAATCAACCCGGCTCAAATTTTGACCGACTTTCGAGAAGTCGGTAGTAATGGTATTTACATTATTGAGTATAACCGGAAGGTCTTTTTTCATCATTGTGTTAAGCGAAATGGAGGAAGATTCCAAATTGGCGGTCATCCGTTGGATATTTCCGAGCGATTTTTCAATCGAATTATTCTCCGTAATCATACGCAACGAGTAAATTAACGAATCCAACTGAGGAATGATGTTTTGTACGCGCGGCATAATTTCAGCCGTTACGGCATCCATAATACCGCCATTAATCACGGATGGTATGGTGTCTCCTTTTTTATAGAAAACACCCGGAATATCGCTTTGTAAATCCAACGAAATGCTTGCGCCTCCCAACAGTTCGCTTTGAAGAACGGCTTTTGATCCTACCGGTACTCTTAATTGGTCATCCACTTGTAGCACAACGACTACTCCGTCTTTGGGGTCATTGTAATTGTAGTTGATTGATTTTACAGATCCTATTTTATATCCTCTGATGGTAACCGGACTGGAGGCGACTAATCCGTCCACTCGCTCAAATTTTGCGTAAAAATAGTTGGTCGGATTAAAAATATTAATCCCTTTCAAATAATTAATTCCAAAATACAAAATTGCAATGGTTACAATCACTAATAATCCGATTTGTAGTTCCCGGTTAATTTTAATTTTCATATCTAATTTTTTATTTAAAATAAGCTCGCGCCTCGGTTGGCGAGAGTCTTTTGTCATTTTTAAATACCACAACAAAAGCATCACTGAAATGCTTCTGCACCTCTTTTCTTACTTTCAGTATTTCGGCGTAAGAGGTTGTTTCGCCACACATATATTTATATACTCCGTTTTCGAGGTATTCTTTAATGGGAGTGAAATTTTTAAATTCTTTGCTGTTCAACGGTTTACGTTTGTTTGATGTGTAAAATTGAACCCGGTAGCAAATTTCCGGAGCGACAGCTTTTTCGCTTACTTCGTTGTTGGGTTTTACCTCTTCTTTTTTCGAGTCGTCAAAAGCAATGCCGCTTTTTTTCTCGTAATTTGCTTTATAGATAAGAAAGGCGTTGTAAATAGCCTCTGCCAATTTTTTTTGAGATGCTTTTTCGCTCAAATGTTTTTCTTCCGCTTGATTGGAAATATATCCCAACTCCACCAAAATACTCGGCATACTGACTTGTTTCAACACCCAAAAACCTGCTTGTTTCACTCCTCTGTCTTCGCGCTTGCCGGTTGACTTAAACTCGTCCTGCACGCAAGATGCCAAGTGAAGACTATGATCCAAAAAGGTAAATTGCATAAAATCAAACATAATGTAAGATTCGGACGAATTGGGGTCAAATCCTTCGTAGCGGGTTTTGTAATCGTCTTCGTACAAAATAACGGAGTTTTCCCGCATTGCCACCTCCATATTGGCAGCTGAGGAACCGATTACATAGGTCTCGGTACCGAAAGCGGCTTTATTTTTGGCAGCATTGGTGTGAATGGAGATAAAAAGGTCGGCTTTTGCCTTGTTGGCGATGCGCGGACGTTCGTCCAACGGAACAAACACATCCGTCTTGCGGGTATAAATGACTTTTACGTCTTTTTCAGCCTCCAACAAAGCTCCGAGTTCCAAGGCGACGGCAAGATTTATGTTTTTCTCTTGTAGTTTCAGCACAGACCCCACGGCTCCCGGATCCTTTCCTCCGTGACCGGGATCTATAACGACCGTGAATTTCTTTTCTGCTGCCTCCAATCCGGCTGAAACAAAAAAGAAACCTCCCAAAACCAACCATAAGAATTTAAAAGAAAGCCTCATCTTGAATAAATTTCGTTACAATTGACCTACAAAATTAAGAAAAAATATGCTACAAATACGATAAAAAGGCGAAATATGTAACGTGTAAAAATAAAAGGTTCAAAAGTTCAAGGTTCAAAGTTTAAGGTTGCGATTTGAACCTTGAACCTAAACTTTGAACATAAAATTAGAGCAACTTATTTTTTACACATTACTGTTACATTTTTGTTAGTTTTTTCAAACTACAAATATGCAAAAAAAAACAATATCGTGCGTAACGATTAAAAAAAAATAAAATTCCCTTTGCCTTTGTTTATTATCAATCAAAATAACTAAATTCGCAAGATTAAACTCGCAAGATGTTGTAATGCTTAAGTTTTTGACATACACACACATAATTCGCACTATATCGGTATTTATCTCTTTTTTTATCTCTTCTTTTTTCTTTTTGAACGCTCAAAATGAAGAAACGGATTTAAAAGAACAGGTGCAAGATACCGTTTTAACGGCTAATGTTCCTGAAAAACTTCCCGGAAAAGATACCATAGACAGCAAACAACCCAGCAAAAAGAATGACGCAATTAAATCCGAAATTACCTATTCGGCAAGGGATTCGATCGTTTTCTACGGCAGCGGAGTAGCTTTTTTGTATGGAAATGCACAGGTCAATTACGAAAAAATGGAACTCATATCCGACAACATCCGAATCAATATGGACAGTAGTGTTGTTCAAGCAAGGGGGAAAATTGATTCTACCGGTGTGTTGGTCGAAACGCCTATATTTAAAGACGGAGCCGATCAGTATGAGGCGAAAACGATTGATTATAATTTTAAAACACAGAGAGGGTTTATCCGCGGAGTTATTACTCAACAAGGCGACGGATTTATCACAAGCGACCGGGCTAAAAAATTAGAAGACAACGTATTTTTGATGATTGACGGTAAATATACTACTTGCGATAACCACGATGCCCCGCATTTTTACTTAAACCTGACGAAAGCAAAAGTAAAACCGAATCAATTTGTGGTTGCCGGTCCGGCTTATTTAGTCATTGCCGACGTGCCTTTGCCTTTGATTTTGCCTTTCGGATATTTTCCGTTTACTGAAAAATATTCTTCCGGAATACTTATGCCGAGTTACGGTGAAGAGAGTTCCAGAGGTTTTTTCTTGCGAAACGGCGGTTACTATTTTGCGTTGAGCGATTACTATGACCTGGCGATTCGTGGCGATGTATACACGAAAGGCTCGTGGGGACTCAATGCAACAACAAGATACAGAAAGAGATACAAGTTCAACGGTAATTTTTATGCCAGCTATATGGTAACTATACAAGGAGAGGAGACGCTTGCCGATTACAGCCGGAGCAATGATATGAAAATATTGTGGACGCACGCGCAGGATCCCAAAGCCAATCCGTTCAGTACGTTCTCGGCATCCGTCAATTTTTCTTCGATAAAATACAATAAAAATAACGTCGATGCCCGTTTTAGTCCAACTCAATTTGGCGAAAACAATACCTCGTCGAGTATAAACTACAACTACCGGTTTCCGGAAAGTCCTTTTTCTGTTAACGCCAACATAATGGCAAACCAGCGTCGAAGCGATTCCACTTTAAACCTTACATTGCCAACGCTTCGTGTGGATATGTCGAGGGTGTTTCCGTTTAAATCGGCAACCCGAATCGGGAAAGAGAAATGGTACGAAAAGGCGCACCTTACCTACAACATCGATTTTACCAATAGCATTAGTTCAAAACAGGATAGAATATTGGGTTCGTCAATCTTGAACGATTGGAATAATGGTATAAAACATCAGTTGAATTTAGGTGCCTCTTACAATCTGTTGAGATATTTGACCGTGTCTCCGAGAGTGAATTACTCGGAAAAATGGTACTTCAAAAAAATTGAAAAAGAATGGGATGAAGAGATCCGAAACACTGTGAATGACACAATAAATTCGTTTTATCGTGTAAACAATTTTAATGCGGGGATTGATTTCAGTACCCAATTGTTTGGTTTCTTTAAGCCTCATCCTGCCGTATTTGGTACAAAAGTAGATATGATACGCCACGTATTTCAGCCTACGGTAGGATTTTCCTGGACTCCCGATTTTGGCGGATTTGAACCGGCTTTTACAGATAGAGCGAGAGATAAATGGCAGTATTTCGGCGAATATTATCGTCCGATACCCTATTCAATTGATTCTACTAAAATTACTTACGGTTATTTTGACGGAAATGTGTTTGGAGGAGCGCCGCAAGGGAATAGGGGAAATATCAATTTAAGCGTAAGCAACAACTTGGAGATGAAAGTTACCTCCAAAAGAGACACTACCGGATACCGGAAAATCTCATTGATTGATAATTTATCCGCAAGTACGAGCTACAATGTATTTGCCGACTCTCTCAATTGGGCGGATATTTCGACAAGTATGCGTTTGAGGTTGACCAAAAATGTTTCTGTTACGATTAATGCCGGTTTTACGCCATACGTTACCCGGTTAGACCAATTTCAAAATCCGGCGAGGATGAACATTACCGAATGGGAGGAAAACGGCAGATTGGCGAGAATGACCGACGTTAGAACTTCTTTCGGCTACTCTTTTTCCAACGATATGTTTAAGAGAAAAACTCAAACGAAGGATGAGAAAAAGGAAAAACGGACAGAAAATAAGCAACAACCGGATTTTGATGAATTTGGATATTTGCTATTCAAAATGCCTTGGAATTTCCGTTTTGATTACACCATTAGATATGCCGATTATATGTTCGACAAAGAACGGTTGGAGTTTGAGAAAAAAACCACTCAATCCCTTAACTTCTCTGGAAATGTCACATTTTCAAAGAATTGGCAATTTAACTTCAATTCAGGATATGACTTTGATGCCCAAAAGATAGCCTATTCTTCTTGCGGAATTACGCGCGATCTCCACTGTTGGACAGCCTCGTTAAACCTCGTTCCTTTTGGAAATTACCGGTCTTATTTTTTCATGATTCGCGTAAAATCGAGCTTATTGCAAGACTTGAAGTATGAAAAACAAAGCGATCCGAGTACAAGTCCGGTGTGGTATTAAACGCTGATAATGAACAAAATATGAAATACATTATAGCAGACAGCGGTTCCACCAAAGCCGAATTTAGGTTATTGGGGGACAACGAGAAAGAGAAAACATTCCTTCTACCTGGAATTAATCCCTTTTATCAATCCGAATCGGATATTAAAAAGTTGATTCATAGAGAATTATATTCAAAAATGCTTGAATTTGATATTCAAAAAATCTATTTCTACGGCGCAGGATGCGCTTTTCCCGAAAAGAAGAAAATGTTGGAAAATGCGCTGTCGCATTCATTTCCTCAAACAGAAATTTTTATTGACAGTGATTTGTTGGCTGCATCGAGAGCATTGTTTGGGAGCAACAGAGGGGTTGCCTGCATCTTGGGAACCGGTTCCAATTCGTGTTTGTATAACGGACAGGCAATCGAAAAAAATGTTTCTCCCCTTGGTTTTATTCTTGGCGATGAGGGAAGTGGCGCTGTGTTAGGGCGTAAATTTATTTCCGATTACTTGAAAAATCAACTGCCGGATTCGTTACAAAAGAAATTTTTCTCGCAATACAATGTTTCTCCGCCCGAAATTATGGAGAGGGTTTACAAGCAGCCTTTTCCAAATAGATATTTAGCTTCTTTCACTCCTTTTTTGTCGGAAAATATCGACGAAGAACCTATTTATCAATTAGTAAAAACGAGCTTTATCGAGTTTTTTGAACGAAATATCAAACAATACCCGATAACCAATGAAAAGATCGGATTCATCGGTTCAATAGCCTATTATTTTCAAGATATTCTACGCGAAGTAGCGGAAAAAATGGCGCATCAAATAGGGAAAATAGAAAAAAGTCCGATGGAAGGGTTGATGCGGTTTCATCAGAATTTTTAACAGGTATTATTTTTAGTGTTTTTTTATCTAAAATTGCTGATTTACACTTAGTTTTTCTTACTTTTATAGGCTAACGCAAAGTGTTGCCATTCTTGGCAAGCCGAGCGGGGTAGGGGTATATTGCGTTTTTTTTTCGTTAGGCATCAAAAGCGGACAGCGTGTAGGGCTATTCAAGTGGACTTTTTTCGCCACTTGAGACAGCGACGTAAAAATCAAAATTTGTTGACTTGAGACAGCAGATTTTAAAATAAAAAAAAGTGAAAGGATTTAAGAAATTGGAAGTGAAAATGTTGTAGCAAAGAGAAAATAAGAAATGAGAAAAGAATAAATCACGAGCAGAAAAATAGGAACATTCAGGACAACTTTTTTCTAAAAAACTTCTTGTAAAAAGAAAAAAATACTTATCTTTGTCGTTAGTGATGTAATGCGTAATGATTGAAACGATGATAAATTCATTCAACGACAAAGAAACGGAGAAGATTTGGAACGGAGAAGTTTCGGCAAAGTTGCCATTTGAAATTCAACAAACAGCTCGAAGAAAGTTGAGAATGATAAATAATTCGCAAAATATTAATGATTTACGAATACCGCCTGCCAACCGATTGGAAAAATTGCAAGGCGATTTGAAAAATAAATACAGCATTCGTATCGATGACCAATGGCGGGTAGTTTTTAGTTGGTTGGATAATAATGCTTTTGAGGTAGAAATAGTTGATTATCATTGAAATGTAAAAAATGGAACGATTAAAAAACATAACACCGGGCGAAATTTTGCAAGAAGAATTTTTAATTCCAATGAATATTTCACAGTATCGTCTTGCCAAGGAATTAGACATTCCGCAAACGCGAGTTTCAAATATCATTAACGGTAGTCGGCGTATTACTGCTGATACAGCATTGCGTTTAAGTCTGTTTTTTGGTAATTCGGCAAAGTTTTGGCTCGGATTACAAGATGATTTCGATATTGAAAACACACAAAACAGTCAATCGGCAGCGTATCAGAAAATTAGAATGACCAGTTCCGCAAGAGGAGCACAAATGGAGTTTGCCTAATTTTGATAAGTTTATAACACGAAAGCGGCGACCGAAATACAAAGTTATTTACCTCCCGTTCGAGCAGCAATGTCCCCGCTCGTTATAATGAAATATAAAAAAACAATATAAATGACAAACAGATGGGTATTTACTCCCCTAACAAAAGAACAAGAAGAATCAAAAAGCACCTTGGCGCGGGAATTAGGAATAAGTCCGATTCTATGCCAACTATTGGTTCAAAGAGGAATTAGTACATTTGATGAGGCAAAACGCTTTTTTCGACCTCAATTAGAAGACCTTTATGATCCTTTCCTGATGAACGATATGGACAAGGCGGTAAACCGCTTGAATCAGGCAATGGGACGAAAGGAGAAAATTTTGATTTACGGAGATTATGACGTGGACGGGATAACGGCAGTTGCCCTTGTATACAAGTTTTTACGGCAATTTTGTTCCAATGTGGATTTCTACATTCCGGATCGTTATACGGAGGGATACGGAGTTTCTTACAAGGGAATTGATTTTGCGGCAGCGAATAATTTTAAGTTGGTTATCGCCCTTGATTGCGGCATCAAAGCCATTGAGAAAGTGGCTTATGCGAGTACAAAAGGGGTTGATTTTATCATTTGCGACCATCATACGCCTGATGATACGTTGCCCGATGCGGTTGCCGTACTTGATTCCAAACGGTCGGACTCGACCTATCCTGATCCGAATCTTTCGGGTTGCGGTGTCGGGTTCAAATTTATGCAAGCCTTTGCCCTTGATAATGGGATTAAGTTTGAAACGTTAACCCCACTGCTCGACTTGGTGGCGGTCAGCATTGCCTCTGATATTGTCCCTATAAACGGCGAAAACCGGATATTGGCTTATTATGGGTTGAAACAACTGAACTCCAATCCGAGTTTGGGATTGAACAGCATTATTGATGTTTGTGGCTTGACGGACAAGGAGATAACCGTAAGCGATATTGTCTTCAAAATAGGTCCTCGCTTGAATGCCTCCGGACGTATCCAATCTGCCAACGAGGCGGTCGAGCTGTTGATTTCAAAAGACCTTACCTTTGCCAAAGAGAAGAGCGATTGTATTAATCAATACAATCAGACCCGCAAGGATTTGGACAAAAGCATTACCGACGAGGCTAATGAAGTCTTGAAAAATATGGAAGGGCTTGCCGAAAACAAATCCATAGCGATTTACGATGCAAGTTGGCACAAAGGGGTAATTGGTATCGTGGCTTCCCGTTTGACCGAAATTTATTACAAACCGACTATCGTGTTGACCCACTCCAATGGTTTTGCGACCGGTTCGGGACGTTCCATACAGGGATTTGATATTTACAAAGCGATTGAGTCTTGCCGCGATTTGCTGGAAAATTTCGGCGGGCACATGTATGCCGTAGGACTTACGATGAAAGAGGAGAATGTGCCGGAATTTCAACGTCGGTTTGAAGAATATGTAGCAGAAAATATCTTACCCGATCAGTTGGAACCGCAGATTGATATTGATGCGTTTATTGATTTCAAGGAGATTACGCCTAAGTTTTTCAGATTGTTGAAACAATTCAGCCCATTCGGACCGGAGAATATGAAACCTGTTTTTTCTACCAAGCGCGTGTTCGACTACGGAACAAGCCGCGTAGTCGGGAAAGAGCAGGAACATTTGAAGTTGGAACTGATTGATTCGCAATCCGAGTGTATAATGAATGGTATTGCCTTCGGACAATCGGAATACAACGATTACATCAAAGCATTAAACCCGATAGATATTTGTTACACCATCGAAGAAAATACATTCAACGGAAATACAACCATACAGTTAATGATAAAGGATATTAAGCCGGCGCAGTAAATAAGCGTTAATTGATTGTTCTTGGTTTTTTTTCGCTTGTCGATTGTGCTGAGGTGTCTATGGCTGACGTACGACACCTCTTTTTTCGTTTCTCCATATACTCCTGCACCAACGCCACGGAAATAATCACAAATACCGTACTTACCGTAATCGCCGTAATAATTGCAACTAAATTTTCGGCAAGAAGTTCGTAGTAAGTCATCAACCCAACGGCAGCCGGAATGAAAAAAACCGCCATATTCCGGGTAATCAACGTGGCTGTTTGCCGGACATTATCGGGATGTAATAACTTGAAAAAAAGTGCAAGAAAGAGAAAAACCATACCCAACACGCTTCCCGGAATAAATCCGTGAGTCAAATAACTGACCGCTTCGCCGAGGAAGTAGAAAAGGAAAATGAAGAATAGACCTTTAATCATAAAATGTGTGCTAACCGGATGCAAAAATACATATTTTTTACGAGTAAACTAAGAATCTTCATCTCAAAAATTATGGTTGTAAATCTTATAAAAATCGCGGTTCAAGACGAAAAACAAAACAACGTTCCCTTAAATGTCAAAACATAAAAATACCCGTTAATCACTGCCGGCGAGGCATCAATCCGTTCTCCGGTGTCGTATTCCCACAGTAGATTGCCGGTTTTTGCATCGTGTATGGAAATGATCCCCGATTTGGTACAAACCAGTAGTTTGTCGTTACAAACAACGGGCGAGCTTTCTCCTGTATCGCCTTTCAACAGGTATTTCCACGCGATAGAGCCGTCTTTACGGTTGATTGCGTAGATGTTCCGGTCGCCGGAAACGATGTAAACCATTTTGTCCGAAACGGCAGGAACCGACACAAAAGCGCTGTTTTTATCCTGCGATTCGATGATTTTTTTGTGCGAGGCGATTTTTCCGTTATCCAATTTGATTTCATGAATATTTCCCGAATGGTCGGCAATATAACACCAATCGCCGCTAATAGCAGGCGAGGCGGGGATATAAATCTCGACCTCCAACGAATCGGTCTGCACGCCCGAAATACAATCAACCACGCGAATCCAACCATCGCACCCGCCATATACAATAAAGTTGTTGCTCAATGCCACCGCGCCATTAATATAATAGCCTGACTCGAAACGGCTGATTTCCTTTCCGCTTTGGCTGTCGATACAATAAAGATAATTGTCGTAACTGCCAACGACAATGGCATCTTTTCCTTCAAAATGAATACGATTTGGAGAGGCGGAAATTTGTCCGAGCGTTTCAAAATTCCACAAAGTATCCTGTTTCGTGAGCGATACAGCCGATAGCCAACCATCTATGCGTCCGATATAAAGCGCCGAATCGTGAATCATCGGGATGGCATCGACCGCCGTTTCAAACGAATAATCAAAGACTTGTTTACCCTCATTGTTTACTCCGAAAATACGTCCGCGCCGGTTGCTCCAATACACAATTTGATTATATACAATTGGCGAAGATTTGGTATAAGAGTCGCTTTTGAATGACCATAAAAGCGTAGGATTATCGGGCAAAGACGCTTTCGTGTACCCGCTTAGCGACGGATTACCTCTAAAAATAGTCCAATCATCAATATTTACATCATTTCTATCAACCTTATTTTTACAAGCAAAAAAAAGCGATACGAACAATAAAAATAAAATCGTTTTCTTCATTTCACTATCAGTCCTGTTAATGAAGTCATCTTGACTTTTTTTAAATGATAATTTTTTTTCATTTTTTACTCGTTGAATTTTTACTCTTTGAATGAAAAAGATAAATTTTTCAAATTTTTGAAACATTCAACTACCATT